>OBGQ01000008.1_pt1 | contig 2456 bp, 3 predicted proteins | sample 1479941 | NCBI WGS metagenome assembly OBGQ01 (sample SAMN02324088, study PRJEB22366) | soil metagenome | biome: mixedwood plains | place: Canada | collected 2009-09 | reverse complement strand
GCCCGGTCACGCTGACAATTGCGGTCGGATCCGCTGACATGAGAGCCTTCGGCGGGCAACTTGAGGCCCAATGCTATCACGGCCCTTCGGGGCCGCAGTTCCCAATCAGGTTTTGAACTCGAGTCCCTGGCGGTTTCGACCTTGGCGCTGAAGGCGCGCCGTCACTCCCGTAACTTGACAGTGTCTGTGAGCGTCTGAGACAGTACGGCACCGGTGCATTCAGACACCACAACTTCACCCAGTTCGTCCGCTGTGGCGGTCGATATCCGCAGGTTTGCGTGGATTCGACGCTTTGCGACCGACTACGCGTTTCAGTTCGAACACGTAGCCCGGTTCTTCTCGGGCAACCCGGCCAGCCCTGATGCGTGGGCCGAGGCCATCACGCGACGCCAGGCGCAGGTTGGCAGCCCGGAAGACGTTTCACGTGTCCTGCTGGCACAGCAACAGCGCCGGGGCGCCCCGCCCACGGCTCGCGAGCGTCTAGCGTATTCTAAAACCGTCGTGGTGATCACCGGTCAGCAGGCGGGCCTGTTCGGAGGACCGCTCTTCACGCTGCTCAAGGCCGCCACCGCGATGAAGCTGGCGCGGAAGGTCGAAATCGAGCATCAGGTGCCGGTTGTCCCGGTGTTCTGGATCGACGCGGAGGATCACGACTGGCCAGAAGTCAGCGGGTGTACGGTGCTCGATGCGGAGATGACACCGCAGACCATCACCCTTGGTGATCTGAGCGGTGCCGGCCACCTCCCCATCGGGCGCCTCGTGCTCGACCAACACATTACGCATGCCGTCGACGCGCTGCATGCCACTCTGCCCGGCTCCGACTTCACATCGTCATTGATCGACGAGGCGCGTCACGCCTACCGCCCCGGCGTGACTATGGCCGAGGCGTTCGGCCGCTTTCTCGAGAGCGTGCTCGGCCGGCACGGACTCGTCGTGTATGACGCGTCGGATCCCGAAGGTCCACGGCGTGTCGCTGCTCGAGTTCGGCACGCCCGAAGCGATGTGGCATCTCGAGCTGGACGCGTTCCCGGCCATCGTCACCATGGACGCGCACGGCAAGAGCCTGCACCAGGAGATCGAGGCCGCGTCGGCCGAGAAGCTCGCGCTGCTCCGGGCCTGACATGCCGGCCGCGTCGCCCCGCCAGGTCCCGCTCGCCCTCGACGCCGAGTCGTTCCGGACGCTCGGCCATGCGCTGGTCGATCAGCTCGCCGGCCTGCTGGCGGCGGTGCCCGACGGACCGGTGACGCGCGACGAGCCCGCGTCGGCGGTGCGCGCCGCGCTCGATCTCGACGGCCCGCTGCCGGAGCAGGGCACGGCGCCGGGTCCGCTGCTGGCGGAGACCGCGGAACGCCTCTTCGGCCACTCACTCTTCAACGCGCATCCGCGGTTCTTCGGCTACATCACCGCCTCGCCGGCGCCGATCGGCATCCTCGGCGACCTGCTCGCGGCGGCGCTGAACGCCAACGTCGGCGCGCGCGTCCTGTCGCCGGCGGCGACCGAGCTCGAAGCCCAGACCGTCCGCTGGATCGCGCAGCTGATCGGCTTCCCGACGGCGTGCGGCGGGCTGATGGTCAGCGGCGGCAACATGGCCAACCTCGGCGCGCGCGGCACGGGCGGGCTGGGACGTCCGCCAGGAGGGGAGCGGCGGCGCGGCGTCGCCGCGGCTGCGCGTCTACGGATCCGCCGAGACGCACACGTGGATCCCGTAGGTCGACAGCGTCACGCCGATCCCCGAGTGCTTGACGCCCGACCACGGCAGCCGCGGGCTCACGCGGTCGCAGCAGTTCCAGTAGACCGTTCCCGCGTCGACGCGCTTGAGGATCCACTTGGACGGATCTATCATTGTTTACTCCTGACTCCAATCATTCTTCAATTACTACCACTTACGGCGGAGTTCCGCTACGGTTCGCGGGACGAGGCCGGCACGGCTGGGAGAGGTCGAGGGCGCGTACGCCGCGGTGCGCCGGTGGCTAGAGCGAGCCGGACGCCCGAAACGTCAGGGGCGGATCTTGGTCGCCCGGCCGGGTGCGTTCCGCCGAGCATCGCCCGGCACCTCGCCACGGTGGAGGAGGCGACCGAGGTGCCGCAACGCTCGCCGGGTCGCGGTCCGCCGTATTGGAAGAGCCGCGTGCTGCGCCTCAAGCTTCTGGTGACGAGGATGAGGGCGCAGGGCGTGCCACGGGCCAGGCGAGAGGTCGCGTAGCAGCGGAGCGACAGCGTGGGTGGACCGCGGTGCGGTGGAGTCTGCGCGCTGGGCGGGGTCGGGCGCGATGGAGCACTCCCGGGCGAGCATCGTGCCGGGCGTGATCGGGGGGCTGAAGGTAGGCTTGGCCGCCCGCGACGATGCGGGTTGACTGGCCAACCGCCCTTGTTTCACTTACGCTCCCCTTGTTTCACTTACGCTCTCAACGTGGATCTTTCTCTAGGGGGCGACGCCGTTCGAGGCGCGTGCGAC
>OBGQ01000006.1_pt1 | contig 3206 bp, 1 predicted proteins | sample 1479941 | NCBI WGS metagenome assembly OBGQ01 (sample SAMN02324088, study PRJEB22366) | soil metagenome | biome: mixedwood plains | place: Canada | collected 2009-09 | reverse complement strand
CCAGCCGGCCTGGGTCAGGCCGTCGACCAACACGTCGCGCCGCTCGCGATAGACCTTGCGGATCTCGTCAACGCAGTCCTGCGGCCCGTTCAGCGCCGCCGTCGCCGCCACCTGGATCGGGGTGAAGGCGCCGTAGTCGAGATAGGACTTGATCCGGGTCAGGGCCGTCACCAGCCGGCTGTTGCCGGCGGCGAAGCCGATGCGCCAGCCGGGCATCGAGTAGGTCTTGCTCAGCGAGCTGAACTCGCAGGCGACGTCGAAGGCGCCGTCCACCTCGAGGATCGAGGGCGGCGGTGCGTCGAAATAGATCTCGGCATAGGCGATGTCGGAAAGGATGAAGATCTCGTGCCGCCGTGCGAACGCCACCGCCTCGCGATAGAAATTCAGGTCGCAGGTCATCGCCGTCGGGTTCGACGGGAAGTTCAGGATCATCACCGTGGGCGCCGGCACCGAATGCTCGACCGCATGCGCCAGCTCGGCCATCAGGTCGATGCCCGGCCCGAACGGCACATGGCGGATCGAGGCGCCGGCGATGATGAAGCCGTAGGGATGGATCGGATAGCTCGGGTTGGGCACGAGGATGCTGTCGCCCGGGGCAGTGATCGCCTGCGCCAGATTGGCCAAGCCCTCCTTCGAGCCCAGGGTGACGCAGACCTCGCTCTCGGGATCGAGCTTCACCCCGAAACGCCGGCCGTAATAGGCGGCCAGCGCCCGGCGCAGGCCTGGGATGCCCTTGGAGGTCGAGTAGCGGTGCGTCTTCGGATCGCGGACCGCCTCGATCAGCTTGTCGACGATGTGCGGGGGCGTCGGCTTGTCGGGGTTGCCCATGCCGAGGTCGATGATGTCGCGCCCGGCAGCACGGGCCGCAGCCTTCATCTTGTTCACCTCGGCGAACACGTAGGGCGGCAGGCGGCGGATGCGGTGGAACTCGGGCTGCTTCATTGCGGTTGCCAGTCTAGCGGAAAAGCGACGATCGGGCGGCCCCGAAATGGCACGAGCGGCAACGGCCGCTGCCATCACCGGCAGGACCATGCGTCAGGCGGCGTCGGAAGGGAGCAGGTGAACGATGACATTCTCGCCGGCGCCGCCGCCCTTGAGCGACACCATATCCGGCGGCGCTCCGAGGCGCATCAGCCAGGATGCCACGGAGCGGGCACGATCGAGGCCGAGAGCCGGCGAGGCGCCGTGGCCTTCGACGACCAGGCGTCGATTGTCGGCCCGCGCCGCCTGGGCCGCAGCCCGTAGGGCCGGCTCGGCGTCGGCCGGCACCTCGGTGCTGCGCGGCAGGAACGTCAGCGCCACGGGGCCGACGACAGCCGGCGACGGCTCGGCCGCAGCGACTGGAGGCGCCGGCTCCGGCGGCGCTGCTCCCGCCGCGGCAGGCGGATCGACGGGCGGTGCCGCTGCCGGGGCGGCAGCTTCCTCGGTGCCGAAGACGCCGCCGAGGAAGCTGGAGAAATTGTCGAGCGCGTTGGCCCGCTCGGCGGTCGTCGGCGGGGTGAGGATTGCCGGCTTCAGCAGCGCTTCCGGCTCGGCAGCGACGGGCAGGTTTGGCGGCGGGCTCGGCAGGGTCTCGGGTTGGATCGGATCGGGCGGTACGATGATCCCCGCGGCCTCCGCCTGCTGGTTCAGCTCCAGCTGACGCTGCAGGATGAGGAGGAAGCTTTCGATGCGACCGTTGTTGCGCTCCTCCAGCACCTGCTGCCGCACGGCCAGCTCGGCGATCGCACCGCCGCCGGGGGGCAGAGGCTCGGGCGGCGTGGCCGGTAGAACCTCCACTCCACCGGCCGGAGGCTCGGGCTCGGCAATGACCTTCGGCGGCTCGGCCGGCGGCGGGGTGTCGTCGAGCCCCAGCTCGTAGCGGGCTACTTCCCGATCGTAGCGCGCATTGGCGCGATCGGAGACCAGGGCGGTGGCGATCTCGCGCCGCTGGTCGATCGAGTAGGTGAGCCTCGGCCGCGGCGGCACCGTGGTCAGGGCCGGATAGGGGGCGGCATCGACCTCAGGGTCCGGGCCGGTATCGGGGCCGATCGTGCAGGCGGACAGGAACGCCAGAAGGGCCACGAACGACAGCTGCACCCTGCTGCGACGGAACGCCATGGGCCAGCCACGGCTGCGGACGGAACCCGCATGGTTGGCTGTGGTGCAGCTATCGTTTAAGAGCACGCTCACGATTGCCTGCCATGCATCTCTGCGCCGCCTACCCCGTCGCGCCTGCGCCTCGAGATTGCCATCTTGGATGTAGCATCATCCGCGGTGACTCTCGATGGCCTGCCGCCCCGATGCGCCAGAGCCTTATGTCGCCGGCAATGATAAGGGATGGTTGAATGGCTGAGCAACAGGAAGCACCCGGCCCGAGCGAGGACGAGGTCGTTCAGATCCTGAGCGAGATCGCCGAGCGCAGCCGTGGGCTCGTCGAGGAATTCCTGGCTCGTCAGCAGCACGATACCGAGGGGCACGGCATCGATCCCATGCAGTTGGGCTCGACCTTCTTCGAGCTGACCAAGCGGCTGATGCACGATCCGACCGACCTGGTGCAGGCGCATTTCGATCTCTGGCAGAATTATTTCCGACTGTGGCAGACGACCACGCAGCGCATGCTCGGTCACGAGCCGGAGCCGGTGATCCTGCCGGAGCGCGGCGACCGGCGCTTCAAGGATGCCGCCTGGAACGAGAACGCGCTGTTCGACTTCATCAAGCAGTCCTACCTGCTGGCCGCACGCTTCCTGCTGGAGCGGGCGAAGAGTGCCGGCACCGCCAACGACAAGCAGAGCCAGAAGATCGAGTTCTACACGCGGCAGTTCGTCGACGCGCTGGCGCCGTCCAATTTCGTGATGACCAATCCGGAAGTCCTGCGGCTGACGCTCGAGACCCGCGGCGAGAACCTGCTGCGCGGCCTCAAGAACATGCTCGAGGACCTCGAGCGCGGCAAAGGCCGACTCGCCATCAAGATGACCGATCTCGACGCCTTCGAGATCGGCCGCAACATCGCGACCTCGCCGGGCAAGGTGGTTTTCCAGAACGAGCTGATGCAGCTCGTGCAATACGATCCGACGACAGCGCAGGTCTACAAGCGGCCGCTGATGATCATGCCGCCGTGGATCAACAAGTTCTACATTCTCGATCTGCAGCCGAGAAACAGCTTCATCAAGTTCGCAGTCGACAAGGGCTTCACCGTCTTCGTGCTGTCCTGGGTCAACCCGGAC
>OBGQ01000001.1_pt1 | contig 57251 bp, 52 predicted proteins | sample 1479941 | NCBI WGS metagenome assembly OBGQ01 (sample SAMN02324088, study PRJEB22366) | soil metagenome | biome: mixedwood plains | place: Canada | collected 2009-09 | reverse complement strand
ATCAATTTGTTGCAACGAACAGGTCACTATCAGTCAAAATAAAATCATTATTTGAAGCTTGGCGTAATCATGGTCATAGCTGTTTCCTGTGTGAAATTGTTATCCGCTCACAATTCCACACAACATACGAGCCGGAAGCATAAAGTGTAAAGCCTGGGGTGCCTAATGAGTGAGCTAACTCACATTAATTGCGTTGCGCTCACTGCCCGCTTTCCAGTCGGGAAACCTGTCGTGCCAGCTGCATTAATGAATCGGCCAACGCGCGGGGAGAGGCGGTTTGCGTATTGGGCGCTCGGTCTTGCCTTGCTCGTCGGTGATGTACTTCACCAGCTCCGCGAAGTCGCTCTTCTTGATGGAGCGCATGGGGACGTGCTTGGCAATCACGCGCACCCCCCGGCCGTTTTAGCGGCTAAAAAAGTCATGGCTCTGCCCTCGGGCGGACCACGCCCATCATGACCTTGCCAAGCTCGTCCTGCTTCTCTTCGATCTTCGCCAGCAGGGCGAGGATCGTGGCATCACCGAACCGCGCCGTGCGCGGGTCGTCGGTGAGCCAGAGTTTCAGCAGGCCGCCCAGGCGGCCCAGGTCGCCATTGATGCGGGCCAGCTCGCGGACGTGCTCATAGTCCACGACGCCCGTGATTTTGTAGCCCTGGCCGACGGCCAGCAGGTAGGCCGACAGGCTCATGCCGGCCGCCGCCGCCTTTTCCTCAATCGCTCTTCGTTCGTCTGGAAGGCAGTACACCTTGATAGGTGGGCTGCCCTTCCTGGTTGGCTTGGTTTCATCAGCCATCCGCTTGCCCTCATCTGTTACGCCGGCGGTAGCCGGCCAGCCTCGCAGAGCAGGATTCCCGTTGAGCACCGCCAGGTGCGAATAAGGGACAGTGAAGAAGGAACACCCGCTCGCGGGTGGGCCTACTTCACCTATCCTGCCCGGCTGACGCCGTTGGATACACCAAGGAAAGTCTACACGAACCCTTTGGCAAAATCCTGTATATCGTGCGAAAAAGGATGGATATACCGAAAAAATCGCTATAATGACCCCGAAGCAGGGTTATGCAGCGGAAAAGCGCCACGCTTCCCGAAGGGAGAAAGGCGGACAGGTATCCGGTAAGCGGCAGGGTCGGAACAGGAGAGCGCACGAGGGAGCTTCCAGGGGGAAACGCCTGGTATCTTTATAGTCCTGTCGGGTTTCGCCACCTCTGACTTGAGCGTCGATTTTTGTGATGCTCGTCAGGGGGGCGGAGCCTATGGAAAAACGCCAGCAACGCGGCCTTTTTACGGTTCCTGGCCTTTTGCTGGCCTTTTGCTCACATGTTCTTTCCTGCGTTATCCCCTGATTCTGTGGATAACCGTATTACCGCCTTTGAGTGAGCTGATACCGCTCGCCGCAGCCGAACGACCGAGCGCAGCGAGTCAGTGAGCGAGGAAGCGGAAGAGCGCCAGAAGGCCGCCAGAGAGGCCGAGCGCGGCCGTGAGGCTTGGACGCTAGGGCAGGGCATGAAAAAGCCCGTAGCGGGCTGCTACGGGCGTCTGACGCGGTGGAAAGGGGGAGGGGATGTTGTCTACATGGCTCTGCTGTAGTGAGTGGGTTGCGCTCCGGCAGCGGTCCTGATCAATCGTCACCCTTTCTCGGTCCTTCAACGTTCCTGACAACGAGCCTCCTTTTCGCCAATCCATCGACAATCACCGCGAGTCCCTGCTCGAACGCTGCGTCCGGACCGGCTTCGTCGAAGGCGTCTATCGCGGCCCGCAACAGCGGCGAGAGCGGAGCCTGTTCAACGGTGCCGCCGCGCTCGCCGGCATCGCTGTCGCCGGCCTGCTCCTCAAGCACGGCCCCAACAGTGAAGTAGCTGATTGTCATCAGCGCATTGACGGCGTCCCCGGCCGAAAAACCCGCCTCGCAGAGGAAGCGAAGCTGCGCGTCGGCCGTTTCCATCTGCGGTGCGCCCGGTCGCGTGCCGGCATGGATGCGCGCGCCATCGCGGTAGGCGAGCAGCGCCTGCCTGAAGCTGCGGGCATTCCCGATCAGAAATGAGCGCCAGTCGTCGTCGGCTCTCGGCACCGAATGCGTATGATTCTCCGCCAGCATGGCTTCGGCCAGTGCGTCGAGCAGCGCCCGCTTGTTCCTGAAGTGCCAGTAAAGCGCCGGCTGCTGAACCCCCAACCGTTCCGCCAGTTTGCGTGTCGTCAGACCGTCTACGCCGACCTCGTTCAACAGGTCCAGGGCGGCACGGATCACTGTATTCGGCTGCAACTTTGTCATGCTTGACACTTTATCACTGATAAACATAATATGTCCACCAACTTATCAGTGATAAAGAATCCGCGCGTTCAATCGGACCAGCGGAGGCTGGTCCGGAGGCCAGACGTGAAACCCAACATACCCCTGATCGTAATTCTGAGCACTGTCGCGCTCGACGCTGTCGGCATCGGCCTGATTATGCCGGTGCTGCCGGGCCTCCTGCGCGATCTGGTTCACTCGAACGACGTCACCGCCCACTATGGCATTCTGCTGGCGCTGTATGCGTTGGTGCAATTTGCCTGCGCACCTGTGCTGGGCGCGCTGTCGGATCGTTTCGGGCGGCGGCCAATCTTGCTCGTCTCGCTGGCCGGCGCCACTGTCGACTACGCCATCATGGCGACAGCGCCTTTCCTTTGGGTTCTCTATATCGGGCGGATCGTGGCCGGCATCACCGGGGCGACTGGGGCGGTAGCCGGCGCTTATATTGCCGATATCACTGATGGCGATGAGCGCGCGCGGCACTTCGGCTTCATGAGCGCCTGTTTCGGGTTCGGGATGGTCGCGGGACCTGTGCTCGGTGGGCTGATGGGCGGTTTCTCCCCCCACGCTCCGTTCTTCGCCGCGGCAGCCTTGAACGGCCTCAATTTCCTGACGGGCTGTTTCCTTTTGCCGGAGTCGCACAAAGGCGAACGCCGGCCGTTACGCCGGGAGGCTCTCAACCCGCTCGCTTCGTTCCGGTGGGCCCGGGGCATGACCGTCGTCGCCGCCCTGATGGCGGTCTTCTTCATCATGCAACTTGTCGGACAGGTGCCGGCCGCGCTTTGGGTCATTTTCGGCGAGGATCGCTTTCACTGGGACGCGACCACGATCGGCATTTCGCTTGCCGCATTTGGCATTCTGCATTCACTCGCCCAGGCAATGATCACCGGCCCTGTAGCCGCCCGGCTCGGCGAAAGGCGGGCACTCATGCTCGGAATGATTGCCGACGGCACAGGCTACATCCTGCTTGCCTTCGCGACACGGGGATGGATGGCGTTCCCGATCATGGTCCTGCTTGCTTCGGGTGGCATCGGAATGCCGGCGCTGCAAGCAATGTTGTCCAGGCAGGTGGATGAGGAACGTCAGGGGCAGCTGCAAGGCTCACTGGCGGCGCTCACCAGCCTGACCTCGATCGTCGGACCCCTCCTCTTCACGGCGATCTATGCGGCTTCTATAACAACGTGGAACGGGTGGGCATGGATTGCAGGCGCTGCCCTCTACTTGCTCTGCCTGCCGGCGCTGCGTCGCGGGCTTTGGAGCGGCGCAGGGCAACGAGCCGATCGCTGATCGTGGAAACGATAGGCCTATGCCATGCGGGTCAAGGCGACTTCCGGCAAGCTATACGCGCCCTAGGAGTGCGGTTGGAACGTTGGCCCAGCCAGATACTCCCGATCACGAGCAGGACGCCGATGATTTGAAGCGCACTCAGCGTCTGATCTGCCTCGCTGGCCTGCCGCAGTTCTTCAACCTCCCGGCGCAGCTTTTCGTTCTCAATTTCAGCATCCCTTTCGGCATACCATTTTATGACGGCGGCAGAGTCATAAAGCACCTCATTACCCTTGCCACCGCCTCGCAGAACGGGCATTCCCTGTTCCTGCCAGTTCTGAATGGTACGGATACTCGCACCGAAAATGTCAGCCAGCTGCTTTTTGTTGACTTCCATTGTTCATTCCACGGACAAAAACAGAGAAAGGAAACGACAGAGGCCAAAAAGCTCGCTTTCAGCACCTGTCGTTTCCTTTCTTTTCAGAGGGTATTTTAAATAAAAACATTAAGTTATGACGAAGAAGAACGGAAACGCCTTAAACCGGAAAATTTTCATAAATAGCGAAAACCCGCGAGGTCGCCGCCCCGTAACAAGGCGGATCGCCGGAAAGGACCCGCAAATGATAATAATTATCAATTGCATACTATCGACGGCACTGCTGCCAGATAACACCACCGGGGAAACATTCCATCATGATGGCCGTGCGGACATAGGAAGCCAGTTCATCCATCGCTTTCTTGTCTGCTGCCATTTGCTTTGTGACATCCAGCGCCGCACATTCAGCAGCGTTTTTCAGCGCGTTTTCGATCAACGTTTCAATGTTGGTATCAACACCAGGTTTAACTTTGAACTTATCGGCACTGACGGTTACCTTGTTCTGCGCTGGCTCATCACGCTGGATACCAAGGCTGATGTTGTAGATATTGGTCACCGGCTGAGGTGTTTCGATTGCCGCTGCGTGGATAGCACCATTTGCGATAGCGGCGTCCTTGATGAATGACACTCCATTGCGAATAAGTTCGAAGGAGACGGTGTCACGAATGCGCTGGTCCAGCTCGTCGATTGCCTTTTGTGCAGCAGAGGTATCAATCTCAACGCCAAGCGTCATCGAAGCGCAATATTGCTGCTCACCAAAACGCGTATTGACCAGGTGTTCAACGGCAAATTTCTGCCCTTCTGATGTCAGAAAGGTAAAGTGATTTTCTTTCTGGTATTCAGTTGCTGTGTGTCTGGTTTCAGCAAAACCAAGCTCGCGCAATTCGGCTGTGCCAGATTTAGAAGGCAGATCACCAGACAGCAACGCGCCACGGAAAAACAGCGCATACAGAACATCCGTCGCCGCGCCGGACAACGTGATAATTTTATGACCCATGATTTATTTCCTTTTAGACGTGAGCCTGTCGCACAGCAAAGCCGCCGAAAGTTAACGGTTTGCCCAGGCTCACAACTGAAAGACTTTCTACGGTGTGCGCGTGCGATGCGCGTAGAAGACTGATTTATCAACCTGTCTTTATATCAGGATTCATTACCTGACTATTTGTGGGTAAAGTTCGTAGTGCGCTGATCGTGCAAAATGATTTTAGTTGGGAACAGTTCGCAACTCTGTCCCATAAAAATCAGCATATTCCCATCTATCCCATATCCAGCGCATTGACCATCGGGATACTGAAGGGAGATTCCATCATCTCTTAGAAAGATCACCATCTCTTTTGTTTCAATTTGCATATAGCTACCTGGAGGATTTATGAATACAAGGATTTTCATGGACTATTACCATGAGATTGATTTTCCATCTTTATTCGCGAGAGCAGTGGAAAGCGATGACGATGTGGGTACTACATTGCGCATTCACCTACTTTGTGAGCGCATGGTCGAAGCATGGATATGCGCATGCTGTGACTGCCAAGATCATCACGAGCAATAAACCCGCCGGCAACGCCCGCAGCAGCATACCGGCGACCCCTCGGCCTCGCTGTTCGGGCTCCACGAAAACGCCGGACAGATGCGCCTTGTGAGCGTCCTTGGGGCCGTCCTCCTGTTTGAAGACCGACAGCCCAATGATCTCGCCGTCGATGTAGGCGCCGAATGCCACGGCATCTCGCAACCGTTCAGCGAACGCCTCCATGGGCTTTTTCTCCTCGTGCTCGTAAACGGACCCGAACATCTCTGGAGCTTTCTTCAGGGCCGACAATCGGATCTCGCGGAAATCCTGCACGTCGGCCGCTCCAAGCCGTCGAATCTGAGCCTTAATCACAATTGTCAATTTTAATCCTCTGTTTATCGGCAGTTCGTAGAGCGCGCCGTGCGTCCCGAGCGATACTGAGCGAAGCAAGTGCGTCGAGCAGTGCCCGCTTGTTCCTGAAATGCCAGTAAAGCGCTGGCTGCTGAACCCCCAGCCGGAACTGACCCCACAAGGCCCTAGCGTTTGCAATGCACCAGGTCATCATTGACCCAGGCGTGTTCCACCAGGCCGCTGCCTCGCAACTCTTCGCAGGCTTCGCCGACCTGCTCGCGCCACTTCTTCACGCGGGTGGAATCCGATCCGCACATGAGGCGGAAGGTTTCCAGCTTGAGCGGGTACGGCTCCCGGTGCGAGCTGAAATAGTCGAACATCCGTCGGGCCGTCGGCGACAGCTTGCGGTACTTCTCCCATATGAATTTCGTGTAGTGGTCGCCAGCAAACAGCACGACGATTTCCTCGTCGATCAGGACCTGGCAACGGGACGTTTTCTTGCCACGGTCCAGGACGCGGAAGCGGTGCAGCAGCGACACCGATTCCAGGTGCCCAACGCGGTCGGACGTGAAGCCCATCGCCGTCGCCTGTAGGCGCGACAGGCATTCCTCGGCCTTCGTGTAATACCGGCCATTGATCGACCAGCCCAGGTCCTGGCAAAGCTCGTAGAACGTGAAGGTGATCGGCTCGCCGATAGGGGTGCGCTTCGCGTACTCCAACACCTGCTGCCACACCAGTTCGTCATCGTCGGCCCGCAGCTCGACGCCGGTGTAGGTGATCTTCACGTCCTTGTTGACGTGGAAAATGACCTTGTTTTGCAGCGCCTCGCGCGGGATTTTCTTGTTGCGCGTGGTGAACAGGGCAGAGCGGGCCGTGTCGTTTGGCATCGCTCGCATCGTGTCCGGCCACGGCGCAATATCGAACAAGGAAAGCTGCATTTCCTTGATCTGCTGCTTCGTGTGTTTCAGCAACGCGGCCTGCTTGGCCTCGCTGACCTGTTTTGCCAGGTCCTCGCCGGCGGTTTTTCGCTTCTTGGTCGTCATAGTTCCTCGCGTGTCGATGGTCATCGACTTCGCCAAACCTGCCGCCTCCTGTTCGAGACGACGCGAACGCTCCACGGCGGCCGATGGCGCGGGCAGGGCAGGGGGAGCCAGTTGCACGCTGTCGCGCTCGATCTTGGCCGTAGCTTGCTGGACCATCGAGCCGACGGACTGGAAGGTTTCGCGGGGCGCACGCATGACGGTGCGGCTTGCGATGGTTTCGGCATCCTCGGCGGAAAACCCCGCGCTCTTTGATCGTGGCACCGATTTCCGCGATGCTCTCCGGGGAAAAGCCGGGGTTGTCGGCCGTCCGCGGCTGATGCGGATCTTCGTCGATCAGGTCCAGGTCCAGCTCGATAGGGCCGGAACCGCCCTGAGACGCCGCAGGAGCGTCCAGGAGGCTCGACAGGTCGCCGATGCTATCCAACCCCAGGCCGGACGGCTGCGCCGCGCCTGCGGCTTCCTGAGCGGCCGCAGCGGTGTTTTTCTTGGTGGTCTTGGCTTGAGCCGCAGTCATTGGGAAATCTCCATCTTCGTGAACACGTAATCAGCCAGGGCGCGAACCTCTTTCGATGCCTTGCGCGCGGCCGTTTTCTTGATCTTCCAGACCGGCACACCGGATGCGAGGGCATCGGCGATGCTGCTGCGCAGGCCAACGGTGGCCGGAATCATCATCTTGGGGTACGCGGCCAGCAGCTCGGCTTGGTGGCGCGCGTGGCGCGGATTCCGCGCATCGACCTTGCTGGGCACCATGCCAAGGAATTGCAGCTTGGCGTTCTTCTGGCGCACGTTCGCAATGGTCGTGACCATCTTCTTGATGCCCTGGATGCTGTACGCCTCAAGCTCGATGGGGGACAGCACATAGTCGGCCGCGAAGAGGGCGGCCGCCAGGCCGACGCCAAGGGTCGGGGCCGTGTCGATCAGGCACACGTCGAAGCCTTGGTTCGCCAGGGCCTTGATGTTCGCCCCGAACAGCTCGCGGGCGTCGTCCAGCGACAGCCGTTCGGCGTTCGCCAGTACCGGGTTGGACTCGATGAGGGCGAGGCGCGCGGCCTGGCCGTCGCCGGCTGCGGGTGCGGTTTCGGTCCAGCCGCCGGCAGGGACAGCGCCGAACAGCTTGCTTGCATGCAGGCCGGTAGCAAAGTCCTTGAGCGTGTAGGACGCATTGCCCTGGGGGTCCAGGTCGATCACGGCAACCCGCAAGCCGCGCTCGAAAAAGTCGAAGGCAAGATGCACAAGGGTCGAAGTCTTGCCGACGCCGCCTTTCTGGTTGGCCGTGACCAAAGTTTTCATCGTTTGGTTTCCTGTTTTTTCTTGGCGTCCGCTTCCCACTTCCGGACGATGTACGCCTGATGTTCCGGCAGAACCGCCGTTACCCGCGCGTACCCCTCGGGCAAGTTCTTGTCCTCGAACGCGGCCCACACGCGATGCACCGCTTGCGACACTGCGCCCCTGGTCAGTCCCAGCGACGTTGCGAACGTCGCCTGTGGCTTCCCATCGACTAAGACGCCCCGCGCTATCTCGATGGTCTGCTGCCCCACTTCCAGCCCCTGGATCGCCTCCTGGAACTGGCTTTCGGTAAGCCGTTTCTTCATGGATAACACCCATAATTTGCTCCGCGCCTTGGTTGAACATAGCGGTGACAGCCGCCAGCACATGAGAGAAGTTTAGCTAAACATTTCTCGCACGTCAACACCTTTAGCCGCTAAAACTCGTCCTTGGCGTAACAAAACAAAAGCCCGGAAACCGGGCTTTCGTCTCTTGCCGCTTATGGCTCTGCACCCGGCTCCATCACCAACAGGTCGCGCACGCGCTTCACTCGGTTGCGGATCGACACTGCCAGCCCAACAAAGCCGGTTGCCGCCGCCGCCAGGATCGCGCCGATGATGCCGGCCACACCGGCCATCGCCCACCAGGTCGCCGCCCTCACTGCCCGGCACCTGGTCGCTGAATGTCGATGCCAGCACCTGCGGCACGTCAATGCTTCCGGGCGTCGCGCTCGGGCTGATCGCCCATCCCGTTACTGCCCCGATCCCGGCAATGGCAAGGACTGCCAGCGCTGCCATTTTTGGGGTGAGGCCGTTCGCGGCCGAGGGGCGCAGCCCCTGGGGGGATGGGAGGCCCGCGTTAGCGGGCCGGGAGGGTTCGAGAAGGGGGGGCACCCCCCTTCGGCGTGCGCGGTCACGCGCACAGGGCGCAGCCCTGGTTAAAAACAAGGTTTATAAATATTGGTTTAAAAGCAGGTTAAAAGACAGGTTAGCGGTGGCCGAAAAACGGGCGGAAACCCTTGCAAATGCTGGATTTTCTGCCTGTGGACAGCCCCTCAAATGTCAATAGGTGCGCCCCTCATCTGTCAGCACTCTGCCCCTCAAGTGTCAAGGATCGCGCCCCTCATCTGTCAGTAGTCGCGCCCCTCAAGTGTCAATACCGCAGGGCACTTATCCCCAGGCTTGTCCACATCATCTGTGGGAAACTCGCGTAAAATCAGGCGTTTTCGCCGATTTGCGAGGCTGGCCAGCTCCACGTCGCCGGCCGAAATCGAGCCTGCCCCTCATCTGTCAACGCCGCGCCGGGTGAGTCGGCCCCTCAAGTGTCAACGTCCGCCCCTCATCTGTCAGTGAGGGCCAAGTTTTCCGCGAGGTATCCACAACGCCGGCGGCCGCGGTGTCTCGCACACGGCTTCGACGGCGTTTCTGGCGCGTTTGCAGGGCCATAGACGGCCGCCAGCCCAGCGGCGAGGGCAACCAGCCCGGTGAGCGTCGGAAAGGCGCTCTTCCGCTTCCTCGCTCACTGACTCGCTGCGCTCGGTCGTTCGGCTGCGGCGAGCGGTATCAGCTCACTCAAAGGCGGTAATACGGTTATCCACAGAATCAGGGGATAACGCAGGAAAGAACATGTGAGCAAAAGGCCAGCAAAAGGCCAGGAACCGTAAAAAGGCCGCGTTGCTGGCGTTTTTCCATAGGCTCCGCCCCCCTGACGAGCATCACAAAAATCGACGCTCAAGTCAGAGGTGGCGAAACCCGACAGGACTATAAAGATACCAGGCGTTTCCCCCTGGAAGCTCCCTCGTGCGCTCTCCTGTTCCGACCCTGCCGCTTACCGGATACCTGTCCGCCTTTCTCCCTTCGGGAAGCGTGGCGCCATTCGCCATTCAGGCTGCGCAACTGTTGGGAAGGGCGATCGGTGCGGGCCTCTTCGCTATTACGCCAGCTGGCGAAAGGGGGATGTGCTGCAAGGCGATTAAGTTGGGTAACGCCAGGGTTTTCCCAGTCACGACGTTGTAAAACGACGGCCAGTGAATTCAGATCTCAAATAATGATTTTATTTTGACTGATAGTGACCTGTTCGTTGCAACAAATTGATGAGCAATGCTTTTTTATAATGCCAACTTTGTACAAAAAAGCAGGCTGGATCCACAAGCCCGATGATGCCGCTATGCTCGATTTACTGGCGCACTGGGCACCTTCGTCTGCGGACAGGTTGTTGATTTTGCGCGATAATCCATCAGATCTCTATGGCTTTGATCATCACGCCCACGGATAAACAATCAGAAAATGAGGTTGTATGCTCGTCAGAGGCCTTCAACCTCAGCCTGATACTTTAGATCTGCGGGCGCATAAACCACCGCTGCCTGATCATGCCACCAAACATATTCACCAGCAGGCCGACAATAATGACCGCAGCGCCGACAACCTGCTGGAGTGACAGCGTTTCGTTCAACAACAAGGCTGCACTGACGATTCCAACAACCGGAACTAGCAGAGAAAGCGGTGCCACGCGCCAGGTTTCATAACGGCTAAGCAGCGTACTCCAGATGCCATAGCCCAAAATAGTCGCGATAAAGGCCAGATAAACGAGCGCCAGTACCGTCTGCAGGTTAATCTGCGCCAGGCTACTGACTATCGCGGCTTTACCGTCGAACAGCAGCGAACAGCCAATAAAGGGGATAATCGGTACCAGTGCGCTCCAGACCACCAGCGACATCACCGGCACCGGATAGTGACGCGTAATGATCTTATTCGTGATGTTCCCCAGCCCCCAGGAGAATGCCGCTGCCAGCATAAGCATCATCGTGGTGAGCGTAATACCGGCCGCACTCTGGCCCACCATTCCTGAGGTCGCCAACAAAAAAATGCCCAGCGTGGCGATAATAATGCCCGCGATATGATTCCAGCGGAGTTTCTCTGCCAGGAACAGCGCACCGAGTAGCAACGTAAAGAACGCCTGGGCCTGTAGCACCAGCGAGGCCAGACCTGCGGGCATGCCCAGCTTGATCGCCAAAAACAGAAACGCAAACTGTCCAAAGCTGATGGTCATCCCGTAGAGTAAAATCCAGCGCAGTGGCACGGCAGGACGACGCACCAGCAAAATGGCAGGAAAGGCGACCAGGGCGAAACGCAGCCCGGCCAGCAGGAAGGGCGGCATATTCTGCAGGCCCAGTTTGATCACCACAAAGTTCACGCCCCAGGCAACCACCACGCACAGGGCCAACAGCATATCTTTTCCCGACACAGCACACTCCTTTTGCCCGTCTCAGGCCACAATAGCGCTGAGCTCAATCGCATCTATCGATAATGCAAAAACAGGCCTCGGCAGCCCCTCAATATCAGGTTGAGGCAGCGTGGCGTATAACCAGGTAACCTCACATAGGGCTGTCCGTGTTCAGACCGGGAGCAGGTCTAACTGTCCCGCCAGGCGTGCTCCACTTCCTCTGCAAGAATCTGTACGGCTCGTTCAATATTTTCCGCATCCGGCACGTAGTTCATACGCATGCACTGATGCGTGTGCGGCCAGTCATGTTCCAGCCCCGGGAAGAAAAAGTGCCCGGGCACCATCAGTACGCCTCGCGCCTTAAGCCGTTGATAAAGCAGCTCCGTGCTGATCGGCAAATCGCGGAACCATAACCACAGGAAAATCGCCCCTTCGGGTTTATGTATCAGACAACGTTCTGCGGGCAAATAACGACGAATAATGTTAATCGTCTCCATGACCTTGCGCTGGTAGAAGGGTTTGATCACCCCTTCAGACAGCCGCAACAGATCGCCACGCTGGATCATTTCACAGGCGATAGCGGGCCCAATACTGCCCGGTGCCAGGCTGATAATGCCGTTCATGTTACTAATCGCCGTGATGGTACTTTCATCAGCGATGATAATTCCGCAGCGCGCGCCAGGCAGGCCGAGTTTGGACAGGCTCATGCAGAGAATGATATTGGGGTTCCACAAAGGCCGGACATCGCTGAAAATAATGCCCGGAAAGGGGACGCCATAGGCATTGTCGATCAGCAGCGGAATCTCATGCTGCTGCGCCAGCACATCCAGCTTCAGCAGTTCGTCATCGGTAATCACGTTACCGGTTGGATTCGTCGGGCGTGATACACAAATCAGGCCGACGTCATCATTCATGGGCAAATGTTCAAAATCGACGTGGTACTTAAACTGCCCTTCCGGCAGTAACTCAATATTCGGCTTGGCCGAAATAAACAGATCGTCATCCAGACCCGCATCGGCATAGCCCAGATATTCGGGGGCCAGAGGGAACAGCACGCGTTTTTTGCTGCCGTCACTGCGGCGCCCTGCAAACAGGTTAAACAGATAGAAAAACGCGCTCTGGCTGCCGTTGGTCAGGGCGATGTTCTGTGCAGTGATAGACCAGCCCAGTTGCTCTCGCAACATCGTCGCCAGCGCATCCAACAGCACCGCCTTGCCGCGAGGGCCATCGTAATTACACAAGGCCTCACTCAGTTTGCCTTCATCGTGCATATGCTGCAGCAACTGCTGAAAATAGTCGTTCATCTCCGGAATCTGCGCGGGATTGCCACCGCCAAGCATGATAGTGCCTGGCGTGCGTAAGCCTGCACCCATGTCTTCCATCAGACGTGAGATGCCGGAATGCTGAGTAAATTTGTCGCCGAACTGAGAAAAGGCCATAGCGGTTAAAAATTTGTAATGAATAATGGGAGAACCACCATAACGCCCGCTCCCGGCGGGCGCAATGGAAAGCCGTGGGGATTACGTCAGGACATGCGGATTAACGCAGTTTTTCTCTACATTGCCGTTAAGGGCTGCAATCAGGTTTTCAACCGCATCCTGCATCATTCCGTATCGGGTTTCGTGGGTCGCTGAACCAATGTGCGGCAGCGTCACAACATTCGGTAACGACAGCAGCGGCGAGTCAGTGGGTAAAGGCTCTTTTTCGAAGACATCCAGCCCGGCGGCGTGAATAGTGCCCTCCTGCAGGGCGGCAATCAGGGCGTTTTCATCCACCACTGGCCCACGGCCGGCATTGATCAGTACCGCACTGGATTTCATCAGTTTCAGCTGTTCCGCGCCGATCAAATGGTAAGTCTCTTCAGTCAGCGGCAGGCTGATGCATACAAAGTCGCTCTGTTTCAATAGCGTTTCCAGTTCACACCGTTCTGCGGCGAACTGTGACTCAGCCTGCGCGTGCTGGCGGCGAGCCTGATAAATAATTTTCATGCCAAAACCGAAATGCGCCCGCTGGGCCAGCGCCATGCCTATGCGGCCCATCCCCAGAATGCCCAACGTTTTGTGGTGTACATCAATACCAAAATGCGCCGGTCCGATGCTTTTTTGCCAGTTGCCAGCCTTGACCCAGGCATCCAGCTCCGGAATGCGGCGCGCGCTGCTGAGCACCAGCGCCATGATGGTGTCGGCGACCGTTTCAGTCAGCACCGTCGGCGTGTGCATCAGCACCACGCCTCGTTGATTTAACGCATCCACATCAAAGTTGTCATAGCCCACAGACACGCTTGAGCAGGCCCGCAGTCTGGGCATTTTTGCCAACAGATCGCGATTAACTTTGCCGCCCGAGCCCAGTAATCCTTCTGCCTCCTGTAGCGCTTTTTCGTGCTGCTGCTGGCTTTCTGGCGACAGATCCTTCATTTCAGTCACCGTGGCATGTTCAGCAAGACGCGCACGCAGATCGTCAGGCAATTTTTTGTATAGAATGACGGCGGGTTTCATCAGATAGCTTCCTGTAAATAGATGACGGGCAACGCTAAGGTCGCCCGGAGAAGAGGCTAACGCTTACGCTTTCAGGCCGGTTTCGCCCCATGAAGCGACGGCGCCTTATTTTGTGCAGGTTTGACGATAAGCGTCAGTACCACTGACAGCAGTAACGCCCCTCCCATAAAGATATAGGAGGCAGAAGGACTCCCGGTCGCGCCATTCAGATAACCCACAATCCATGAGCCGATAAAGGAACCCAGCGCACCCATACTGTTAATCAGGGCCATTGCGCCACCTGAAACATTACGTGGCAACATTTCCGGGATAATGGCAAAGAAGGGGCCATATGGCGCGTACATCGCAGCCCCGGCGATCACTAACAACGTATAGGATAGCCAGAAATTGCCCGATCCTACCAGGTAGGAGCCGAGGAAGGCCAGCGACCCAATCAGCAATAAAGGCCAGACGAATAACTTACGGTTTTGGGTTTTGTCTGACGCCCAGGACACCAGCACCATTGCAATGGTCGCCGCCAGATAAGGCACTGCCGATAACCAGCCCGCCTCCACCATGCCCATTTGCGTACCGTTACGCAAAATTGAAGGTAGCCACAGCACGAAACCGTAAACGCCAATGCTCCAGGCAAAATATTGCATACAAAGAATGATCACATTGCGGTTACGGAAGGCTTCCCCATAGTTACGCACGGCCTTGATACTTTCCTGCTCTTTTTGCAACTCGGCCTGCAGCGCGGCTTTTTCGACCTCACTCATCCAGCGTGCCTGTGAGGGTTTGTCCTGCACCATAAACCACCAGGCTACGGCCCAGATAACCGCAGGAATGCCTTCAAAAATAAACATTTCCCGCCAGCCAAAGGCCTCAATCAGATAACCGGAGACCACTGACATCCATAATACCGTGACCGGATTGCCCAGGATCAGAAAGGTATTAGCCCGCGAGCGTTCAGATTTAGTAAACCAGTTACTGATATAAATCAGCATCGCAGGCATTACGGCCGCTTCAACCACGCCGAGGATAAAGCGAATGGCCGCCAGCATGGGAATATTACTGACTACGCCGGTCAGTGAGGCGCAGCCACCCCACAGAATCAGGCACCAGAAGATCAGTTTTTTTACGCTGCGGCGTTCGGCATAAATCGCGCCGGGTATCTGAAAAAAGAAATATCCCAGAAAGAACAAGGCGCCCAGTAATGACGACATGCCTTTCGTGATGCCCAAATCGTCGTTAATGCCCGCTGCTGAGGCAAAACTAAAATTGGCACGGTCAAGGTAGGCAAGGCTGTATGTAATAAACACGATGGGCATGATGAACCACCAGCGTTTTGGCGCGATCGTCTGCGTTTTCATCGGGAACTCCTCTATCTGTGTTTGAGGGCTGGGCTATGCATCGCCTAACTGCTGACGCGTCGGCAACCCTTCGCTGTCGCCAATAACCTGAATCGCCAGTGAACCTATTTTGTTACCCCGGCGGATCGCCTGCACCAGTGGCTTCCCTTCCAGCAACGCACTAATCACACCCACGGCAAAGCCATCCCCTGCCCCTACAGTATCGACGACGTTATCCACTCTCATCGCCTCCACCTGGCCCTGTTCACCGCTGGCCGTCTTGTACCAGGCCCCCTCACAGCCGGTTTTAATGATCACCGCCTTTACGCCCTTATCAAGATAAAAGTCAGCGATATCTTGCGGCTGGCGATAGCCAGTTAAGATATAGCCCTCTTTTTCGCCAGGCAGTACCCAGTCCGCGTATTCTGCTAACAGATTGAGCTGCTTGCGCATTTCGCCTTCGCTGCGCCACAGTACTGGACGCAGATTGGGGTCAAACGAAAGCGTTTTGCCTCGCGCCCGCATCTCTTTCGCAGCATGCTTTGTCAGCTCAAGTGAGCTGTCTGAAATCGCTGCTGCAACCCCGCTGAGGTGCAGATGACGTGCAGCGCCAAAATAGTCGTGATCAAAATCTGTTGGCGACAGATGACTGGCGGCGGAGCCCTTACGAAAGTACTCCACCAGCGGATCTGAACCGTCGTCGACTTTGGATTTCAGCTGGAAGCCGGTCGGATAGCGCGGGTCAACGGTCACCTGACGATGATCGATATTTTCCTTATCCAGCACCTGACAGATGAAGCGACCAAAGGCGTCCTGCCCCACGCGGCTCACCCAGCCCACTTTCAGCCCCAGTCGCGCCAGACCAATAGCGACGTTCAGCTCTGCGCCAGCGGCGCGCTTCACAAAGGTGTCTACTGCGGCCAAATCGCCCGTTTCACGGGCGACAAACATGGCCATGGCCTCACCGATGGTGATTACATCAAGCGTGCCGTTTGGATGGGTAGTCATATGTACTCCTCAGACGTTACGCAGCAGCGTCACATAATGGCGCGTCACCGCAATCAAATCGTCGCCTTCCAGCGGAAACTCAATGCCGCGAGGCACTGCTGCTGGCAACCGGTGTAACAGGCTTTGCCAGCCAGGGCCGGCATCATCCAGCGCGATGGCGCGGTAGCTTGTCCCCTGCGGCACCGCCGCTTTGACATGCACGTAACCCACATGCTCAGCCAGCAGACCAGCCGCCTGGATCGGGTCTTCACCTGTCCAGCACCAGTTACCCATGTCAAATGTCATGGTAATCGGCAGCGCCGCCTCACCGGCGGCCTTAAAGAACCCTACCATCGGTTGCTGTTTGCCGAAGCGGGTTTGATCGTTTTCCACAGTCAGGGGCACGCCATATTCTGTCATCAAGCCACGTAGCTTTTCGCTGTACAGCGCGCCCGTAAAGTTACCCAGCGCCACTTTCAGCCGCTGTGCATTCAACTGACGTGCTTCGGAAAAGTAACCGTCCAGTAAGGGGTTAAGTTTGCCGTCCTCACAGAACAAGGTGTCGGGTACCGAATAACTGATGCGCAGCTGGTGCACCTGCGCTGCCTGCGCCAGCGCGGGTAAATGGGCTAACGTGGTCTCATCAAACAGTTCACGGCGGATTTCCACACCGTCGGCGCCCGCCTGCTGGATAAGGGGCAATAGCGCGGCCTGCCCGCCCAGCTCAGCAATCTGTTGATGACCATACGCGGCGGCCACGACGATGATTTCGGGCTTCATTACGACTCCTGATGTGAAAATCTGCATTAACGTTATAAAAACGTTAAATGGAACCGGTTCCAAAGCAAAGTAGCAAAATGCGGAAGTATGATCGTGCTCACGAAGCGAGCACGTAATCGAAGGGAAGAGTCTGAAAATCAGCCGAGGCGTTGGCTGGAACCGCGCACGATGAGTTCGCCTGAAAAAACCTGTTCACAAGGTAGATGGTCGTGCCCCTCAATACGGGATATAAGACGTTCGAGCGCGCGATAACCGATTTGCCAGGTGGGCTGCTTTAAGGTGGTAATACCGACGCCAGCCAACGCAGCCCATTCGAGCTCGTCAAACCCTAACAGGCCAATATCTCTACCCCAGCGTAGGGCAAGACGCTGCAGAGAATGAGCCACCTGCAAGGTCAGCGCGCCATTGGCTACCATTACCGCACAGCGTTTTCCCGCGTGCCGCTGATGAAAGTCGCGCAGAATCTTATCCATTATCCCGGGCTGGTGCAGCGCGACTTCCGCATTCTCATGGGCGATTGCGGGATGTGCAGCAAGACGTTGCCGAAACGCCTGCAGTCGCTCCCGGCGCGTATTCACGCTGCCTAAGGGTTCGCTGAGAAACAGCAGCGACTCATAACCGTTGTCAATAAGATGGGCGGTGGCCGTTTCTGCCGCTTCGGCATTATTCAACCCGACCACATCACAGGGGAAATCAGGGATTTTTCGGTCGATCAGCACCATGGGCAGTAAAGACTGTTGTAGTCGGCTCAGTACCGCTTCATGCATGCCAACGGCGTTAACGACAATGCCCTCAACCTGATAGCTGCTCAGCAATTGCAGGTAATGTTGCTCCAGATCGACTTCGTTATTGGTATTACACATTAGTAACGTAAAGCCACATTCACGGCAGGCCGCTTCAATGCCACACATGACGTCTACAGAATAGGGATTGGTGATATCGGCGATGATCAGGCCAATGAGTCGGGTACGCCCCCGTTTCAGGCCACGTGCCATCTGGCTTGGCCGATAGTTAAGATCGCTAATCGCCTGCTCGATGCGCATTTTTAAATCGGCAGAAAGCAGATGTTGCTCGCCGTTTAAATAGCGCGAGACGCTGGTTTTACCGGTTTTTGCCGCATGAGCAACATCGCTGATAGTGGCGCGAGGCGGCCTGGTTTTCATAAAGGATTCCGCAAATTAAGCATCCCGCGAGACTACCACAGCCACACAACATGGCAAAAACGTTCGCGTTACTGGGGAAATTGCAGCCAGGGTTGCCACAGTACTTGTAACTCCGCCAGCGGTGCTCCTTCCAGCAGCCGCATCACCATCATCGCAACCTGCTCGCCTCTCTGCTGCTCGCTGGCCTGCCGAATGGCGATAACCGGATGATCGATAATGGCGTCGACCGGTAGCCCATCCCATGCCACTAAGGCAACAGCAGTATCACCCTCCAGGCGGCCCGCCTGCTGTAAGGCCACGAGCGCGCCTTCCGCCAGGGCGCTGCAATCGGTGATAATGGCCTGAGGTTGCAGCCCCTGTTCCAGCCAGTCTGTGGTTTGCTGATAGCCCGCCCGGCGCGACGGCGCAACCACCGCCGTGGCATAGGGCGGTACGGAATCCATTGCGTTGAGGTAGCCCTGGCGACGATCGCGCACAAAGGTGCAGGTTGTATTGCCCCCGAGCCAGGCGATGCGTTGCATACCCAGCGCCAGGCAGTGTTTTACCGCCAGCGCCGAACCTGCGGCGTTATCAACATCGAACCAGGCATGATTCTGCTCTGAATCACTGCGTCCCAGCGTAAGAAAACTCACGCCTTTCTGCTGCAGGCTGAGCAGGCGCGCGTCATGAGGTGACGTGTGCGTAACAACAATGGCATCCACTGCCCGGCTGCGCAGCATGCGAATCAGTGAACGCTGCCCGTCATGCGGTTTATCTGTTAACAACACGAGATCGATATCGTGTTGGGAAAGACGCTGATCGAGCGCCAGTAATATCTTGTTAAAGTGCGTATCGTTTAAAGCGGGAGTGGTCATTGGATAAACCAGGCCAACCGCATTGGCACGGCCGGTTTTCAACCGTCGCGCTGCAACGTTGGGACGGTAGCCGCGCCGCTGCGCTTCTTCTTCCACGCGCTGCCGCGTTTGCTTTGCCACATCTTCATAGCCGTTGAGTGCCCGGCTCACTGTGGTAACGGAGAGACCCAGTACTGACGCAATGGCTTTAAGTGACATGATGCGTTATCCATTGTTCAATTTGAACCATTCTGGCATAAAGCGTTGACAGGCACCGTGCGCAGGTTCCCAACTGGAAACCTTACCCATTTTATTACCAAAAGCCGTCGAAAAAAGGACAGCGAGTCTGACTTTGCCCCCGGCGACGGGGGCGAGATGATCAATTTAACGGACTGAGCGTGATTTCAACGCGGCGGTTCTGTGCCTTACCGGCTTCAGTGCTGTTGGTTGCAACTGGACTGTCTGGACCTGCCCCCTGGGTATGCAAGCGGTTGCCGGCTACACCCTGAACGATCAGCGCGCTGGCCACACTCTCTGCACGCTGCTGCGACAGACGCATATTTAAAGCACGCGAGCCGGTGCTGTCCGTGTGTCCCACGACATTCACGGCGGTTTTAGGATACTCTTTTAGCACCATAGCGACGCCGGTCAGCGTATTAGCGCCCGCCGGTTTCAGGCTGCTGCTACTGGAATCAAAGGTCACATTGTTCGGCATATTCAGCACGATGTTATCGCCCTGACGCGTAACGCTAACGCCGGTTCCCTTCATTTTGTCACGCAGCTTCGCTTCCTGAACATCCATGTAATAGCCCACGCCGCCGCCTAACGCCGCGCCGCTTGCTGCACCGATTAACGCACCTTTGCCCCGATCTTTCTTCGAAGAGGAAAGCACGCCAACGCCAGCACCCACTAATGCACCCAAACCTGCGCCTACACCGGATTTTCCCGCCTGAGACTCACCGGTATAAGGATTAGTTGTACAACCTGATACCATCAAACTACCGCTCAACAGCAGGGTGAGAGCAATTAACTTTTTCTGCATTATTTGTCCCTTAGATTCATCACAACGAGGCACCTTGTCCCCGGTTGGCATTGATTATGCCGCGCAAAAGTGAGGAAAATCCTGAGACAATGTCTTATTTTGTAAAGGATCGACGTTAAATGTTGTCAGGATGACAAAAGCAGTTGGTTTGATGATCGTTTATCAGGCCGCAGGCCTGCATAAATGAATAACAAATTGTCGGGCCGATGAATTTAAAACCACGGGTCTTTAGCGCTTTTGAAAGCGCGATAGCCTGCGCAGAGGTGGTGGGGCTTTGTTTGTAATCGGCAACATGATTGACGACAGGCTGATTATAAACGAACTGCCATACAAAGTGGGCAAAATCCTCCCCTTTTGCTTCCATTGCCAACATCGCCCGGGCATTAGCAATAATGGCCGCAATTTTTCCGGGATGACGAATAATGCCGCTGTTTTGCATCAGTTGGGCGATATCCTGTTCGTCCATCTGCGCAATGGTTTGCGGTTCAAACTGGTGAAACGCGGCGCGGTAATTTTGGCGTTTTTTCAGTACGGTAATCCAGGATAACCCAGCCTGCTGGCCTTCCAGACAGAGCATTTCAAACAGCGCCTGCTTATCCCTCTGTGGTCTGCCCCACTCGTCGTCGTGATACGCCAGATAGACAGGATCTTGCGTTACCCAGCCACATCGTTGCATCGTGTTTTTCCTTTTATGCCAGGCCATGTTTATTGCCTCGATAGTAGAGGGAATCCTCCAACATTTGAACCCGAGTCACAGTAAATTGCGAGGCCGCTTCGGTTATCCGTTGCAGTCATGCATTTAGCTGAACCGATCACGCATAAAAAGCGAAGGCAGCGATAACGAATGTAAATACAATGATAACGATAGTCATTTTCAGGTAACTCCATGCGTAACAATGTCATCCTTATTGGGCGTGAGCTCACCGTATTTCTTTTTGCTTCTCTGTTTATCACCTTCATGATCGGCCCCATCTATATCGATGTGGTCTGGATGAATAATGCGCTGCACGAAGCGTCTTTTACCGAAACCGCGCAGGAACTGTTGTTATTCAGTCTTGCCGCACTGTTTTTTATTGCCGCCCGTCATCGGCCTGCACAACGCGGTGGATTAACCCTAATTGCCGGTTTTTACAGTTGCATGCTTATTCGTGAACTGGATTTTTTCTTCGATCTCATCCGTCATGGTAGCTGGGTGTGGTTTGCGCTGGCGATCGCGCTGGGCAGTTTAGCGGTGGCCATGCGTACCCCAAAGCAGACCCTGAGCGCGCTGGCCGATCTCCTCAGGCACAACCGCTGGCCCGTTATGGCTGCCGGATTGATGATCGTGCTGGTTTTTTCCCGACTGTTTGGGATGAACACGCTGTGGTCTCACCTGATGCCCGATCACTACAATCGTGGCGTAAAAAACATGGCCGAAGAAGGCGTGGAATTACTGGGCTACAGCCTGTGCTGGCTGGCCGGGCTCCGCTATCTGTGGCAAACCCGTCGCTAAAAGCGTAAGACAGCTTACGCCACGTCCGCCCAGCCATTGTGTGAACGCATCCGGTTGGGTGGAAAACCTCAACGCTTTTTCAGCGATCCCGCGCGTTAAAAAAGGTACAATATCCGCTTCTGCACTGGAAATTTTATCCGGTGTTCGGTGTAAGTTAACCGCAGGTCTTTTCATGTCAGTCAAAATCTTAACGTCAACGCTTATTGGTCTTGAGGCTTTCCGTCAGGATCCGCTCAGCGCCTTGCAGCAGGCTGAAGACGGCACGCTGGCGGTGCTGGAAAATTATACGCCCGTAATGTATGCCATTACGCCAGCGCGCCTCGCGCGGCTACTGGCACTTGAGGCCGCCGCCCAGCAACCCAGTGATGTGGCGCTGGACGACAGCCTGTATGACGATGTTTCTGCTACGCTGCATACGCCGGTGGGTAAATTCGCCATGTATGATGGCTGGCAGCCGGACGCTGACTTTACGCGACAGGCGGCCATCTGGGGCGTTGCACTAAGCGAACCGGTGACGCCAGCTGAACTGGCTGCCTTTGTGGCCTACTGGCAGGCGGAAGGGCGTTTGTTTCATCATGTGCAGTGGCAGCAGAAGCTGGCACGCAGCCTGCAAATGAATCGGGCGGCCAATGGCGGACAACCCAGACGTGACATTACACAGTTGCCAAATCCTGACAGCACAATTCCTGATGGTTTCCGGGGTGAATAATGAAAACGCCGAACGATCTGTTTAACCGTCTGAAACGAATGATGCCCGCGGGTACCCGACCCAAGTTCACAAACGGTGAAGAATTACTGGCCTGGAATCAGGAACAGGGCCGTCTGCGATCAGAATCTATCGTGCGCGAAAATCGTGCGATGAAAATGCAGCGCATCATGGGCCGTTCCGGCATTCGCGAGCTACACATGGGGTTTGAGGGCCAATGGAACGAAAACGTACGTTTATGGTATAACTTATTGATTATAATACAGTATACAAAGGTCCCTTTTCAGGGACCCTTTCGTATGTTGTAGCTGATTTTATTTTCTTCTTTTCTTTTGGGTGCTTTTAATAGCCATATATGATGTTTCATATAAAGTTAAAAGTTTCCCCATCTGTCTATCTATAGCGTCATGTTTTTCAGGATTTCTTAATTTCTGCAGCAGTTTAGATATATATTTCGCAGGTAACTTTATTATTAATGAATTATGGGATTGATACATTTCCTTTGTCCAATCTAAATCTTTTCCTGATTTCAATACCTCACTCTCATCTCTATTAATTATAAAACCGAGCTTTCCATACGGACCTGTTAAATATGATTGTAATTGTCTATACTCAGATGGACCTAATTCTTCAAAATTTTTAGCATCAAAAACAACTTGTCTTGTTTTATAGTCCTCCAATACTCGTTTCCAAAAATCAGATTTGCCACCATTGGTGCCTATAATATCTCGTCTCTGAACTGCGTTACCATTTGGATGGGACTTGATGTCTGTTAGGTGGGATGCAAATACTATTCTTAGTGCGTCTAAACACCATTGTTCAAATTCAGTGGCACCTTCATTTCCTATCGGTATCTGATCTAGATGAGTAGTTATTTGACCTATTGTTTTATTTCTAATGGCTGAATTATCTGAAATAATATTAATATCATATTCGTCATTTATCTCCTCTGCTTCCTCTGGAGCAAGTGCATTACGATTTAGATTCAAACCAAGCCAGTAACATGGATGAATTAATAATTTCTCATTACTTTCAAAACCTTTATCTGGAGTTCGCCCGTCATGGCAAAATGAATAGGATGAGGTGTTTTTATCACGAATACCAACAAATCCTACACTATACAAACTTTGGAGAATTCCACTTGCCTTTAACAACTGTATTTCAGACGTTATTTTAGGATCTCCATTTTCTTCGATTAATTCGAAAGATGCTTCTATTTTTTTTAAGCACGTATAAACTGTTAATTCAGGTTCAATGCTACGAAATGCACTAGTTATAACCTGTATTGAAGGAAAGATCTTCTGATACTCTTTCCAGAGATCTTCAAGTCTGGCCATGGAAATTGACTTGGCTGCATATTCTAGGTCAGTGTTTATGATAGTTTCTCTATTCTCTCTGAATGCGGAAAAAAAAGCTTCATTCAACAATGATAGTAAATCCCTGGGCCGGTAAAGGGTAAATTGCAAACATCGCTTAAAACCATTCCTCCCTTTAAGATCATCCGCTGTGCATCTATCCCAAACTCGTTGATCTTTCTCAATATCTAGCTTAAATGCTACTTTCATTCTTTTAGCTGACAGCATTAGGAGTTGTGCCCAGTCCCAATGCAACCTTATGACTTGACCCTCTATATTTCTCGAGTAATCAGGATCTTCCTTTGATAGCGACCTAAATATATTATCCCTTAAAAAAATTATTGGACGAATGCATTTTGCTTTTTGATTTAATTCAATAGATGCATATGCTAGACCTGCAATGATTCCAATTCCTATATTATCCGGTTCATACGCCTCATCTAGCTTATCCATTAATATGACAACTTTCCTGTCTGAGCGTTCAAGAAGTGATACTATATTATTTTCTATTTCTGAGATATTCAAATTGAATTGAAGATCACCAATTGATTCTTCTGGGTTATTTTCATCTAAATACTCCTTTGCGACAAGCCTACACTTTCTTAAAATGTCACCTTGTGCAGAATTCCATTTTTTCAAATGTTCATTCAACAATGTTTCTGATGATATTTGAGATGACAATTTGTAATGAGATGATATATATGATGCTATCTCCATTAGCATAGCGTATCGCCATAATAGTCTTGTTGCTGCCCTTGCTAAATTAAATGATCCTGTAAATGGTTTCAACATTGATCTGAAACCAATAATTTGAGAATCGTCTGGTGAGAAACTCAGGATTAATATTTTTTTGTCTTTCTTCCAATGCTCATTTAGCTGAATAAATAAAGCACTTTTACCTGTCCCTCGTCTACCAACAACAATGGTCCTGTCATCAGTTTCAATTAGAGTCCTAAAGTCAGCAGTTTCAATGAAAGCATTACTCAACATCTTTTTATCATTTTCTGCTGTCGTATCACCAAACGGATTAGACTTTGAAGTAATATTCAATTCCATATTCAACCTTTTATGTTAGTTGCTTTCATTTATTACTTTATATACTGTTGAACGAGCAATATTCATTGTTTTTGATATATGTGAGGCACCTAACCCCTGTTGCCACATATTTAATACTGCATCTCTATCTATTTTTCTTTTTCTACCAAAAACAACTCCTTTTGCCATTGCCTCTTGGCGACCTTCATTGGTACGCTCTAGTATTCTCTGTCGTTCTGCCTGGGCCACTGCAGATAGAATAGTGACAACCATTTTACCCATCTCCCCATCGGTACTGATTCCGTCATCAATAAACCGAATGGATACACCTTGGGCGTCAAACTCTTTTATTAACTGGATCATGTCAGCAGTATCGCGCCCAAGGCGGTCAAGTTTCTTCACCAAGATGACGTCACCTTCCTCCACCTTCATCCTCAGCAAGTCCAGCCCTTTCCGATCGCTTGAACTGCCCGATGCCTTGTCAGTAAAGATGCGATTTGCTTTCACGCCTGCGTCTTTGAGTGCCCGAACCTGAATATCGAGAGATTGCTGGCTGGTTGATACCCGTGCGTAACCAAAAAGTCGCATAAAAATGTATCCTAAATCAAATATCGGACAAGCAGTGTCTGTTATAACAAAAAATCGATTTAATAGACACATTAACAGCACTGTTTTTATGTGTGCGATAATTTATAATATTTCGGACGGTTGCAAAATTGTTAATGAATAACTGTCAGGTAGGGAGCCTGATATGCCTGTCGACTTTCTAACCTCTGACCAAAAACAGAATTACGGTTGTTATGCTGCAGAACCTAATGACGTGCAACTGGCGCGCTATTTTCATCTTGATGAACGGGATCTGGCCTTCATTAACCAACGACGGGGCAAACATAATAGGCTGGGCATTGCGCTTCAGCTCACCACAGCCCGTTTTCTGGGAACATTTCTGACGGATTTAACTCAGGTTCTGCCTGGTGTTCAACATTTTGTCGCGGTACAGCTTAATATCCACCGTCCAGAAGTTCTCTCCCGCTATGCTGAACGGGACACTACCCTTAGAGAACATACTGCATTAATTAAGGAATATTACGGCTATCATGAATTTGGTGATTTTCCATGGTCTTTCCGCCTGAAGCGTCTGCTATATACCCGGGCGTGGCTCAGTAATGAGCGACCGGGTCTGATGTTTGATTTTGCCACTGCATGGTTGCTTCAAAATAAGGTATTACTGCCCGGAGCAACCACACTAGTACGTCTCATCAGTGAAATTCGTGAAAGGGCAAATCAGCGGCTGTGGAAAAAGCTGGCCGCACTGCCGAACAAATGGCAGGCAGCTCAAGTGATGGAGCTTCTGGTCATTCCGGAAGGTCAGCGTGTATCAGCACTGGAACAGTTGAAAAAAGGCCCTGTTACAGTCAGTGGACCTGCGTTTAATGAAGCGCTGGAACGATATATCCGATTACGAAGTCTTGAGTTTTCCCGACTGAACTTTTCCGGTCTGCCTGCCATTCAACTGCGTAATCTGGCTCGTTATGCTGGCATGGCGTCGGTAAAATATATCGCTCGAATGCCACAGCAGAGAAAGCTTGCTGTACTTACTGCATTCGTTAAAGCACAGGAAATAACGGCATTAGACGATGCCGTTGATGTGCTTGATATGCTAATTCTGGACATTATCCGCGAAGCAAAGAAAACCGGGCAAAAAAAAAGACTCAGGACACTGAAAGATCTTGATCAGGCCGCATTGTTACTGGCGCGGGCATGTGCATTGTTGCTGGATGATAATACAGATGTCCCAGATCTCAGGCAGGTTATCTTCAAGTGCGTACCCAAAAACAGACTGGCAGAATCTGTAAGCAAGGTTAATGAACTTGCTCGTCCACAGAACAATAATTTCCATGACGAAATGGTTGAGCAGTACGGTCGGGTTAAACGTTTTCTTCCGGCGGTGTTGCGGGACCTGCATTTCCGTGCGGCACCGGCAGGTGAACATGTACTGGCTGCGATTCATTATCTGGCAGAACTGAATGGTTCGAAAAAGCGCATCCTTGATGATGCGCCTGAACATATTATCACCGGTCCCTGGAAACGCCTCGTATACGATGCGGAGGGACGGATACAGCGTGCAGGTTATTCACTATGTTTGCTGGAACGCCTTCAGGATGCACTGCGCCGCCGGGACATCTGGCTTGAAAACAGTGATCGCTGGGGAGATCCTCGCGAGAAGTTGTTGCAAGGTGAAGAGTGGCAGACTCAGCGTATTCCTGTCTGTCGGGCACTGGGACATCCTGTCGATGGACGTAAAGGTGTGCAACAACTGGCTATTCAGCTGGATGAGACCTGGAAAGCCGTGGCATCACGATTTGAAAAGAATGCGGAAGTTCATATCTGTAATGAAGGTAAATATCCATCCCTGACTATCAGTTGTCTGGAGAAACAGGAAGAGCCACCATCATTGCTTCGTCTAAATAATCGGATCAAACAGCTACTCCCACCGGTAGATTTAACGGAACTGTTACTTGAGATAGATGCCCAGACAGGATTTACACATGAGTTTGCGCATGTCAGTGAATCTGGTGCTCGAGCGCAAGATTTGCACATCAGTTTATGTGCGGTATTGATGGCTGAAGCCTGTAATATCGGACTGGAACCGCTGATAAAGCACAATATACCAGCACTGACCCGCCATCGGCTCAGTTGGGTGAAACAGAATTACCTTCGTGCAGAAACGCTGGTCAGCGCCAATGCCCGCCTGGTTGATTTTCAGTCCACACTGGAGCTTGCTGGTCGTTGGGGAGGTGGAGAAGTGGCATCAGCTGACGGCATGCGCTTTGTCACACCAGTGAAGACCATCAACTCAGGATCTAACAGAAAATATTTTGGTTCTGGACGAGGCATCACCTGGTATAACTTCGTATCTGATCAGTACTCTGGGTTCCATGGCATTGTGGTACCCGGTACATTACGGGATTCGATTTTTGTACTGGAAGGACTTCTTGAGCAGCAGACAGGGCTGAATCCAGTTGAAATCATGACAGACACTGCGGGTAGCAGCGATATTATTTTCGGTCTGTTCTGGCTACTGGGGTATCAGTTTTCCCCCCGGCTTGCCGATGCAGGTGAGGCGGTGTTCTGGCGGGTGAATAAATCGGCAAACTACGGAGTACTGGATAAGTTGGCCCGAGGATATGCAGATCTGTCAAAAGCGGAGAGTCAGTGGGATGAGATGATGCGAACCGCTGGTTCGCTGAAGTTGGGTACAATTCATGCGTCAGAACTCATTCGCTCTTTACTGAAAAGCTCGCGCCCATCAGGACTGGCACAGGCAATTATGGAAGTAGGGCGTGTAAACAAAACGCTATATCTCCTCAATTATATTGATGATGAAGATTATCGTCGGCGGATCCTGACGCAGCTTAATCGAGGAGAAGGCCGCCACGCTGTGGCTCGTGCGATTTGTTACGGACAACGCGGAGAGATCAGAAAGCGTTATCGTGAAGGGCAGGAAGATCAACTGGGGGCGCTGGGCCTGGTTACTAATGCAGTGGTTCTGTGGAACACGCTCTATATGGAGGAAGCGTTGAGCTGGATGCGCCGTAATGGCGAAGAAATTATAGATGAAGATATCGCTCGGCTATCTCCCCTGATGCACGGGCATATCAATATGTTGGGCCATTATACATTCACGTTGCCAGAGGATATTTTAAAAGGGGAACTGAGAGCTCTAAATTTAAATATAAACAACGAATTATCTCCTTAACGTACGTTTTCGTTCCATTGGCCCTCAAACCCCCACATCAACTGCTCGTTCGATAACTATCGGGTTGAAAACGAAGGCCAACGCAAAGCGCTGGAACTGGCTCGCCAGTATGCGGCCGAATTTGATGGCAGTATTGCCAGCTTTGTTTTTTCTGGCCGTCCAGGCACTGGCAAAAACCACCTGGCAGCCGCCATTGGTAACGATCTGATTTTACGTGGCAAGAGCGTGCTAATCGTCACGGTGGCAGATCTGATGTCGAGCATGAAGGGCACCTTCAGCGGCAGCAGCAATATTACGGAAGAACGGCTGATTCAGGATCTCAGCAGCGTTGATTTGCTGGTGATCGATGAGATCGGTATGCAGAGTGAATCGCGCTACGAGAAAGTGATTATTAACCAGATTGTGGACCGCCGTTCCTCCTCGAAACGCCCGACGGGCATGCTGTCTAACCTCGATCACGCCGGGATGAATGCGCTGCTGGGTGAACGCGTTATGGATCGCATGCGGCTGGGCAATAGCCTGTGGGTTCGCTTTGACTGGGAAAGCTACCGTAGCCGCGTTCGCGGTGATGAATACTGATTTGGCTGCCCGCGAACGCGGGCCAGCTCTTTACCTTACCGTTATACAATCCTGTGGCCTGGCACCCATTTCTGACTTAATTCTCTCGCCCTGAGGCCGTCGCCGTTTGGCAGGCTTATCTGCACGATGCTAAGTTTTGATTAGACATCAAACTAATAAGACTTCATCGTTGGTGGCAAATCTGCTGCCGATTTCCACACCTGGGGTAATCCGCCATGAAAGTGACTGGCAAAGGGCCTGCATTAATGCGGCTGAATAATCAAAAGCGGGTCATGGCGCAACTGCGCCAGCGCCGTATCACGTCGCGGCAGGACCTCGCGCACATCCTGGCAATCAGTAAAAATACCGTGTCGCAGATTATTGATGATCTGCTGGAACAGGATCTCGTGCAGGAGCTGGGAAAAGCCAGTGTCTCTGCGGCAGGTCGCCCTAAAATCCAGATTACCCTGCGTCCGGAAAAGCTGGTCAGCGCCGGCATAATGGTGGAAAAGAACCTGATCCACTGGCAGGTTTGCGATTATTTCTCTCAACCCCTGGCGGAACAAACCCTGCGGACAGATACCAGCCGACCGGGGCCACTGTTAGCGGAGGTGACCGCCTTATGTGAAAAACTCACCGAATCCTGGCCGGGCCTGCTGGGCATCGGGCTGGGCTTTCCTGGCGTCGTCGATCCCAGACGGGGCTGGATGCATTTATCTACCCATCTGGGCTGGCAGGACGTTGATCTGGCGAGCAACCTGCGTAAACAGATCAGATTACCGATTCGCATTATGAATAACGTTAAAGCCGCTGCGCTGCTGTCTGTGCAACAACTCAACTTGCCCGCCGAAAGCGGGCATTTTTATTTACGAATTGCCGAAGGAATTGGCGGCGCACTGGTACAGCACGGTGTCGTTTTTACCGGCAACAGCTGGACGGCGGGCGAAGCCGGCCACCTCACTGTCCAGCCGAACGGGCCTCGCTGTAGCTGCAACCGTCAGGGTTGTCTGGAAGCCATGATCAGTAAACCTGCCATTAATCAACAGCTGGCCCAGCGTCAGCCGGGGCTGACCTGGCACAACCGCGACAGCGCGCCTAACGTGGTAAACGAAGTGATGCAACTGGCGGGAAACTATCTGGGTATCGCGCTCAGCCAGATCATGCTGTTGCTCAATCCGGCCAACATCATCATTGATTGCCCCTGGAGCGTCAGCCCAACATTTTGTCAGGCCGTACTTAATCAAACCCAGGCCAACAAGCTGGCATTCATTGCCGCTCACACTCAGGTACATTTTCTGACGTCGCACCTTGCACCGGCAACGGGACTGGCGCTGGCGATTATTGAACAACAAGAGCAGCGAACGGACTAAGGGCGCTCAGCGCTGGCGAAAGTCAGGGATAATCAGGTCACCCCGCATGACATAGGAGTCCAGTACGCTACGCGTCTGTTCAGTCAGTGCCTTAACGATGCGCGCTGCCATCGCGTCCATCGAGTACTCAATCGCCGGAATAGTCGGAATGCCGGGCAAGTTCAACGAGCCCGCCAGACTGAAGACCATAATGTCGTCGGGAACCTTTTTGTTGAACGCCTGCAACTGGGGAATGACTTTCTGCGCCTGTTGTTCATCCGCCACCAGCAATGCGCTGAAATTCAGCGTGGACGCGTTATTCAGCAACTCCTGGAGTGCTACCGAGGAGGATGTGGCGTCCATAAACACAAGGTTGCGGTTAAACGGCAGAAAGTTTTTTTCCAGCGCGTGTTTATAACCCAACAGAACCCGATCGGAAAATCCCATTCTGTCAGGATGAATCAGAGCAATCTGTCGGCGATTTTGGCTTATCAGGTAGTTGCAGGCGGTTTCGGCGGCAAAGGCGTGATCGAACTGAATGCTGTTAACGTCGTCCCCGGCTTCCAGACAATCCACCAGGATAACGTTTTTTTGATTCAGGTTCAGCGGGAAGCGCGCGCCGATAATCAATACATCGTCACACAACCCACAGGTCAGCTCATCAAGACAGGTCATCACTTCCATCCTGCTGTTCGCGAAACGGAGCAAGAGGTGTTTTTGGTGCTGGCTGAGGTGTTTTTCCAGCGCATAGAGGTAACCGGTGGTCTGGTTAATGTTGTCCTGTGCGCAAATTACGCCAATACAGCCGGTGGTTTGACTGAGTAATGACTGAGCGATCACGTTTGGACGATAACTGAGTTCATCCACCGCTTTTAATACCGCAACGCGGCTGGCTTCTTTTACACCGCGTGACCCACTCAACACGCGCGACACCGTGGCTTTTGACACACCCGCGAGACGCGATACATCGTTGATAGTAGACATTCTTTTCCCCTGAAAACCCCGCTGAATCCCTGAAAAACGCCCTAATCCTGCGGCTCAAATAATCATCACCGGCAGTATAGCTTTTTCGTTTTTTCATGGAAACCGATTTTCCATTTCTTCTCAATTATCGACAATAACTTGAAATTACGTGATCTGAATCGTAAGAAAAATGTTTATTTAACGGGGATCATGATGCCTGTCACACTTCCGTTTGCATCAAATGGAAACCGGTTTCCGTATCATATCAAATCACGTCTGTAACACGTTTTATACGCAAAGGAGGGTTACTCATGATCAGGATTATGTTGTGTTGTTCAGCAGGAATGTCCACGAGTCTTTTAGTGCGCAAGATGGTCGACGTTGCGAACCAGCGCGGGCTGAGTGTGCAGATAGATGCCTGGGGCGTTTCCGAATTTGATGCGCAGTTTCCAAACTATCAGGTCGTTCTGCTCGGTCCGCAAGTGAAGTACATGTTAACCACGCTCTCAGTAAAAGCTGCCACCCACGGCATTCCTGTCCAGGCCATCAATATGACGGACTACGGCATGCAACGCGGTGACAAGGTGCTGGATTACGCTCTGTCGCTTATTGAAGCGGCACACTAGAAAGGTGTCATTATGAGTTCGTTATATCAGTCGATGGTGACGGTAATTGAACAGTCCATTACGCCACTCGCCGGAAAGTTAGGTCAGCAAAAGTATGTGATAGCGATTCGTGACGGCTTTACGGCGGCGCTACCGTTTATGATTATTGGATCGTTTATGTTGGTATTTATCTTCCCGCCGTTTTCAGCGGACACCACCAACAGCGTTGCCCGTGCCTGGCTGGACTTTTCCATCACTTATCGCCAACAGCTGATGCTGCCGTTTAATCTCAGCATGGGCGTTATGACCTTTTTTATCTCGGTCGGGATTGGTGCCAGCCTGGGCCGCCAGTTTAATCTGGACCCCATCATGTCGGGTTTGCTGGCATTTATGGCGTTTTTACTGGTGGCCGCGCCTTATGCGGATGAAAAGATCTCTACCCAGTATCTTTCCGGTCAGGGAATTTTTACTGCCTTGATTACCGCCATTTACGCCACCCGGGTTTATGCCTGGCTAAAACAAAATAATGTCACGATCCGCCTGCCGAAAGAAGTGCCTACCGGCGTGGCACGCTCCTTCGAGATTCTGATCCCGGTACTGGTGATTATCGCAACGTTACATCCGCTCAACCTGTTTATCGAAGCGCAGACCGGCATGATTATGCCACAGGCGATCATGCATTTGCTGGAGCCGCTGGTTTCGGCTTCGGACTCTTTGCCCGCCATTTTGCTTTCCGTCCTGCTGTGTCAGATTTTCTGGTTTGCCGGTATTCATGGTGCACTGATCGTCACCGGCATTATGAATCCCTTCTGGATGGCTAACCTCTCTGCTAACCAGGCCGCCCTGGCGGCGGGAGCCGCGCTGCCGCATGTCTATCTACAGGGGTTCTGGGATCACTACCTGCTGATTGGCGGAGTGGGCTCCACCTTACCGCTGGCCTTCTTACTGCTGCGTAGCCGGGTGCTACATTTACGCACCATTGGCAAAATGGGCGTGGTGCCCAGCTTTTTTAATATCAATGAGCCCATCCTGTTTGGTGCGCCGGTCATCATGAACCCGCTGCTGTTTATCCCCTTCGTCTGCGTTCCAATGATTAATGCCGTGCTGGCTTATACCGCCACGAAACTCGGCTGGATCGCCCAGGTGGTTTCGCTTACGCCATGGACCACGCCCGCCCCGATCGGTGCCTCCTGGGCCGCTAACTGGGCGCTAAGCCCGCTGGTGATGTGCCTGATTTGTATGCTGATGTCGGCGCTGATGTACTTACCCTTCCTGCGTGCCTATGAACGCAGCCTGATTAAAGCAGAAGAGAAAAAAATCAAGGATGCGCCCCCTGCAGGCCAACCCGTGCCCGGTCATCCACAGGCTTAAGGAGCCCATAAAATGAACTACCGTTTTCCTGAAAATTTCTGGTGGGGCAGCGCCAGCTCGGCGTTACAAGCCGAAGGGGACAGCCTGAATGGCGGTAAAAGCCCTACCACCTGGGATCGCTGGTTTGCGCAACAGCCTCACCGTTTCCATCAAGGCATTGGCCCACAAGACACCTCGGGCTTTTATCAGCACTGGCAGCACGATATCGCATTACTAAAGCAGTTAGGGCACAACAGCTTTCGCACGTCGCTGAGCTGGGCGCGCCTGATGCCAGACGGCACTGACGCCGTGAATCCTGACGCCGTGGCTTTTTATAACAAGGTCATCGATGCATTACTGGCGCAGGGCATTACACCGTTTATCACCCTGTTTCATTTCGATATGCCTCTGGCTATGCAGGACAAAGGCGGCTGGGAGAACCGTGAGGTTGTGGAGGCGTTTGGCCGCTATGCCCAGCGCTGTTTCGCGCTGTTCGGCCATAAGGTGAAACACTGGTTTACCTTCAATGAACCGATTGTGCCGGTCGAAGGTGGCTATCTGTACGATTTTCATTATCCCAACGTCGTGGACTTCAGACGAGCGGCTAACGTGGCCTTGCACACAGTCCTGGCACACGCGCTGGCAGTACGCGCCTGGCGTAACGGCGGCTACGACGGTGACATTGGTGTGGTGCTGAACCTCACGCCGTCCTATTCACGATCGGCAAATCCGGCCGATGTGCAAGCCGCACATCATGCTGACCTGTTGTTTAACCGCAGCTTTCTGGATCCGGTTCTAAAGGGAGAATATCCCGTGGATCTGCTGAGCTTACTGAGTCAGTACCACCAGCTTCCGCGCTGCCAGCCTGGCGACGCTGCGTTGATTGCCGACGGCATTATCGACCTTCTGGGCGTGAACTATTATCAGCCGCGCCGGGTAAAGTGTCGGGACAGCGCCGTCAATGCTGAAGCGCCCTTTATGCCGGAGTGGTTATTCGACCACTATGAAATGCCAGGCCGTCAGATGAACCCGTATCGTGGATGGGAAATTTACGCGCCCGGTATTTACGATATTCTGACTAACCTGCGGGTTAATTATGGAAACCCACGCTGTTTTATTTCTGAAAATGGTATGGGCGTTGAGAATGAACAGCGATTTATTCAGAACGGTGAAATTCTGGATGATTATCGTATCGAATTTGTTTCCGAACATCTTAAATGGCTGCATAAAGGGATTCGCGAAGGCTGTCATTGCCTGGGTTATCATATGTGGACATTTATTGATAACTGGTCATGGCTAAACGGTTATAAAAATCGTTACGGTTTTGTGCAGTTAGATTTAGCCACGCAAAAACGTACGATTAAAAAGAGTGGCAAATGGTTTGCTGAGGTTGCCGAAAATAACGGTTTTAATTGAGAGCGACGATCATGATTGAACTTGAAGACGCGGTAATGACGATTATTGTCAATGCCGGGCATGCCCGCAGCCTGTGCTTTGAAGCCCTTCAGGCAGCACGAAAGGGTGACGTTGATGAGGCAAAAGCCCGGCTAAAGGAGGCCGACGACTATTCCCGCACCGCGCATCAAATGCAAACCCGATTAATAGAGCAGGACGCAGGTGAAGCCCGCCAGCCAATGACCTTAATTATGGTCCATGCTCAGGATCATTTAATGACCTCAATGCTGGCTCGTGAACTGGCAGAAGAAATTGTTTATCTCTACCAGCGTTAATAAAAAAACATGACAGGAGATCGGCTGAAAAACAAAAAACCTCTGGAAATAACATAATATAAAAATCAACTTGCCCTGGTCATCAATAAACCCGCGCAGGATGGTTATTGTCTGATCATTAACACACGTCGTTATTCGGGTTGAACATCATCACCCCGAATAACGCTGTGCAAACGAGATAGCCATGAATATTATTCGAAAACTTCCATTACCTCTGGCGGTGATAGCCGCGCTGTGCCCTGCCGTCGCCGCTGCACAGGAGTTTACGCAGGAACAGATCGACGCCATCGTCGCCAAAGCCGTTGATAAAGCCCTGGCCGAACGTCAGGCGAAGATGGATGCAGCCGTAGCGAAAAAAACGGACGTGGTGACCGACCCGCAAAGCCCGGCCCAGTCACCGGATATGGCAATCCCCTTTGGCGTCACGTTCAGCGGCTATGCGCGCTACGGTGCGCACTATCAAAGCGGCGATCAGAAATATGTAGCCGTGGACGGTTCTTATAACGGTGCCTCCGGCATTGGCCGTCTGGGCAACGAAGGCAACGGTGGCGAATTCCAGCTCTCCAAGGCGTTTAAAAGCCAAAGTGGGGCTATCTGGGATGTCAATGTGATGATCGATCACTGGGGCGACGAGGTGAATCTGAAAAAGGCCTATGCCGGCGTGACGAATGTGCTGGCATCAAATCCTGATGCCTACCTCTGGGCCGGACGGGACTTTCATCAGCGCCCGCAGCAGAACATCAATGATTATTTCTGGATGAACCATGATGGCCAGGGCGCGGGCGTGAAGAACTTCGATGTGGGCGGGATAAAATTTGACGTGGCCGCCGTCGCTGCCGTGGAATCCTGTAGCCCTGAAGTGCTCAGCGATGAGTCTAATCCCTCGCGCATCACCTGTACGGGAGGTTCAGGTACCGGGGATAAAGGCAACTACGCTGCCACCTCTAAAATTCACGGCATCAAGCTGGGCGCACTCGATCTGGAGCTGTACGCTAATTACGGTTTCGACTCTAAAGCCGTAGAGAGTGAAGACCGCCTGAAAGCCTGGCAGGGTGCGTTTGTACTGAGCCACACTAACGACCATGGCGTGAATAAAGTGATTGCCCGCTATTCTGACAATTCGGATAACAGCGTTTACAGCAAAACCGAGGGCCTCAGCACTGTGTATACCAGCTTTGAGGGTAAGCATCTGTTTAGCCCGCAGGCACAGGTCGAGTATTTGTTGGGTTATCACGACTACGATAGCAGTCGGCTGAAAAGCGATAACCGGAAGAACTACGCCGCAATTGTCCGCCCAATGTATTTCTGGAATGACGTCCATTCCACCTGGCTGGAAGCCGGTTATCAGCGCGTTAACTACGATGAAGGCGGCAGTAACCATGGTTGGAAGCTGACTCTGTCGCAAAATATCGCCATTGCCATGGGGCCGGAGTTTCGTCCTATGCTGCGCTTCTATGTCACCGGGGGCAAAGTGGACAATGCGCGCACCGCTCGCGTGAACGGCAGGGAGAACGAAATACTGGACGACTTTAATCTGGGCGCGATGTGGGAAGCCTGGTTTTAGGCACAACCCGAACAGTGATCTCATCCTGCGGATGACAGACGCGCATTCTGTCTCCAACAACGATAACCCATTGCCGATCGGAGGTTCCCGTATAGGGCCGATCGGCATTGGCGCTTTGCAAACGGCATGTTGTCATCCCCTGTCGTCTGGCAGTCTCAGGTAAGGGCAGGAGATCAGGTCCACAGGCTGCGAGTTTAACTCCTGCCAGGCCAGCGCCCGGCACGCCCGATAAAACCTGACAATCGCGTTACGCTGCACGCTCGCCTTCAAAAAACCGTATGAACCTTGTCACAAAACACGCATTCCGTTTTTCCGTGTTTACCGGTGACCGTTTATCCCGCCATGTTGTTAAAGGCTTGTTACACATAGCCTCAGGTAATGGCTTAGGGTTATTGATGCACAGTACGCATTAGTCGATGAGTTTATTGCGCTTATTTACTTTATTTTCCTGATCCAGTCTTCAGCAACAGACGCGGCAAAAAGCGTCAATGATAAACTGGAGATACCGATGCATTCCTCGACTTCACCTATGACCACCCGCGCCCGAACCGGCGCCATATTACGTGTTACCTCAGGCAACTTTCTGGAGCAGTTCGACTTTTTCCTGTTCGGCTTTTATGCCACCTATATTGCTCACACCTTCTTTCCTGCGAGCAGTGAATTTGCCTCACTGATGATGACCTTTGCCGTGTTCGGCGCGGGTTTCCTGATGCGCCCCATTGGTGCTGTAGTGCTGGGCGCATACATTGATAAGGTCGGCCGACGTAAAGGTCTGATTGTTACCCTGTCAATTATGGCGGCGGGCACCTTCCTGATCGTCCTGATTCCGTCTTACCAAAGCATTGGGCTTTGGGCACCGATGCTGGTGTTAACCGGCCGCCTGTTACAGGGTTTCTCTGCCGGAGCCGAACTGGGCGGCGTTTCCGTTTATCTGGCTGAAATCGCCACGCCGGGCCGTAAAGGCTTTTACACCAGCTGGCAGTCCGGTAGCCAGCAGGTTGCCATTATGGTTGCCGCCGCGATGGGTTTTGCCCTGAATGCCGTGCTGGAAGAGAGCGCGATTCGTGAGTGGGGCTGGCGCATTCCGTTCCTGTTTGGCTGCATGATTGTGCCTTTCATTTTCTTTCTGCGCCGCAAGCTCGAAGAAACCCAGGAATTTAACGCCCGTCGTCATCACCTGGCGATGCGCGACGTGTTTAAAACCCTTCTGGCCAACTGGCAGGTTGTGATTGCCGGCATGCTGATGGTGGCGATGACCACCACCGCGTTCTATCTGATCACCGTTTATGCGCCTACTTTCGGCAAGAAAGTGCTGATGCTCAGCGCCTCGGACAGCCTGCTGGTTACGCTGCTGGTCGCCATCTCTAACTTTTTGTGGCTGCCGGTTGGCGGGGCGCTGTCTGACCGTTTTGGACGTAAACCCGTCCTGGTCAGCATGACGCTGATCGCGCTGGCGACCGCGTACCCTGCCCTGACGATGCTGGCTGCTGCCCCCAGCTTCTCCATGATGCTCACTGTCCTGCTGTGGCTGTCATTTATTTATGGCCTGTACAACGGCGCGATGATTCCGGCACTTACCGAGATCATGCCAGCTGAGGTGCGAGTAGCAGGCTTTTCACTGGCTTACAGCCTCGCGACCGCCATCTTTGGCGGATTCACGCCGGTGATTTCAACAGCGTTAATTGAGTACACCGGCGATAAAGCCTCTCCGGGTTACTGGATGAGCTTCGCTGCCGTCTGCGCCTTACTGGCAACGCTGTACCTGTACCGTCGCAGCACGGTCAATCTGCAAACCGCCGTTAAACATTAAGTCAGGGCTTACATAATGAAAATAATTTACCGTTCACTCCTTGCCACGTTGGTTCTTTCGTCGGTCAGCACCGCGGTGCTGGCAAAAGATGTGACCGTGATGATTTCTGGCGGCTTCAAAGCCGCGCTGGAAAAACTGACGCCTCAGTTTGAAGCGAAAAGTGGCGATAAAATTATTCTGGTGTCCGGGCCTTCCATGGGCAAAACCCCGCAGGCGATCCCCAACCGACTGGCGCGCGGGGAAAAAGCCGACGTGGTGATTATGGTGGGCGATGCGCTCAGTCAGTTGGAAAAAGACCGGTGGATCAAACCAGGTTCACGCGTTGAGCTGGCCGACTCGCCGATCGGCATTGTGGTGAAGAAGGGAGATGCCAAACCCGATATCAAAACGGATGACACACTGCGTAAAACCCTGCTGAATGCTAAATCTATTGCCTATTCCGACAGCGCCAGCGGTCAATACGTTAGCAATCAGTTGTTTAAAAAGTTAGGCATTGAAGACAAGGTTAAAGGCAAAGCCCACGAGGTGGAGCGCATTCCGGTGGCGTCTGAAGTGGCAAAAGGCCACTATGCGCTGGGCTTCCAGCAGGTGAGTGAGCTCCTGCCGGTGCCGGGCGTGACCTTTGTAGGCGAACTGCCTGACGACGTGCAGTACATCACCCGATTTGCCGGCGCCGTGCCAGCCAAAGCTGAGCATCCAGAGGAAGGCAAAGCGCTACTTGATTTCCTGGCGTCAGCCCCGGCTCAGGAAGTGGTCCATGCCACGGGCCTGCACTCGGTCAAAGCGCAGCAGCCTGCTAAGCAGAATGATACCGTTCAGTAATTAGCTTTTCCAGTTCAGCGGCAATGTAGGACTGAATGCGTCCGCTGCGCCGGATCAGGCCAACGGTGCGTTTCACTACCGGATCGGTAAGCGGCAGATGAACCAGCACCGAATGGCCTGATGACGGCATCGACATCGCGGGAACGGCAGCAATGCCGATTCCCGCTTCGACCATCCCTAACATGGTTGTGACATGCCGGGTTTCGCAGATACTCGGACGCGCGGGAACGACATGGCCCAGCGCGGAATCAAGTAGGTTACGATTGCCTGAGGTTTTATCCAGCCCCACGTAATCCTGCTGATAAAACTCTTGCCACGTCAGACTTTTACGGCTGGCAAGAGGATGATCGTGCCGACAGGCAACCACGTAAACATCCTCAACCAGCGGTAAAAATTCGGTGTCAGGCGGCGGATTACCGGAGAAGCAAATGCCAAAATCTGCCTGACCGCTGGTGACGGCCTCTATGACGTTGCCTGCGCTACTGTCAATAATTTTGACACGCACTCTGGGATAGCGGGCCTGAAAGCGGCGGATCACATCCGGCATAAAGTAATAGGCAGCGGACGGCACTGTGGCCACCGTCACCAGGCCTGTTCTGTCCTGACTGACTTTACTGATATCCGCCATAACTTCTTCAAAGTTGATCAGAAGCTGCTCTGAACGTGCGGCAAACGTCTGACCATAAAGCGTCAGCGTGACCCGGCGAGTGGTTCTGTCAAACAGCCTGATTCCCAGTGCCGTTTCCAGCTTCTCGATCCTGCGGCTCAGCGCCGACTGAGACAGGCAGATGGATTCCGCTGCAATACGGAAATTGCCATATTCGACCAATGCGCGAAACGCATAGAGATCGTTAAGATCGAAATTAACGGGCATAGCGGCTGACGTTCCTTTCAACGATGGAGAAGCAAAGACAGAGGGAACTCATAGTGCCTTATCGAATGGCGGCAAACAAAGTGAAATGTTGACGTGACGGGTAACGGAAAACGGCAGGTCAAAAGGGGGATCGCCCGTGCAAACAGGCGATCCGGCATAACAAAAACTACGCGACACGCGGTGACGCTGAACGAGACACGTTTCTGACCGCTTCCTCGGCTCGCGCTGAATTACTCTGAATGCTGGCTATCACCTCTCCGGCCTGACGCATCAAATTAACGCCGCGAGCCGTGTTTTTCAGGTTATTTTCGATATCTTCCAGCACCTTTTTGGCCAGCTGATTATTGCTGGACACCACGCGCCCTATCTCTTCGGTCGCTTCATTAATTCGGGCCGCCAGGGTCCGGACTTCAGCTGCCACAATGGCGAAACTGCGTCCGGACGTGCCGGCCCTGGCCGCCTCAATTGCCGCATTCAGGGCGATGAAACGCGTCTGCTCGGCGATGTTGCGAATAGTATGTACCATATCAGCAATACGATCCGACTGTCCGTTTAAGCCAAAGACATCTGCGGATACGCTGTTCATCTCTTTCGCAATTTCGGCCATCGTTCTGACGCTGTCTTCAATCACATCCGCGCCCGTTACCGAGCTTTCGCGGGTTTGCTGCGCCATCTTCCACGCGTGTTGAGCCGCCTCATTTTCCTGCTGGTTCTGCAATACCTGCTCGGTGACATCACTGGCGAATTTGACAATCTTGTACATCCGCCCCTCTGCATCAAAAACCGGATTATAGGTTGCGCGCAGCCAGATAGTTTCGCCATTACGATTGAGCCGCGGATACTGCCCAGAGAAAAATTCTCCCTGATTCAGACGCTGCCAAAACTGCTGATATTCCTGGCTGTTACGCAGCTCCTCAGAGCAGAACATCCGGTGATGCCTGCCCAGTACCTCGTCTGCCTTGTAGCCCGTTGCTTTGAGGAAGTTTTCATTTACCTCCAGCACTTCACCGGCTTTATTAAACGCGATGACCGCCATTGAACGGCTGATGGCCTGCACCAGCGCATCCTGCTGCTGTGCCTCACTGATACGCTCGGAGATATCTGCTGCCAGCTTAATCACCTTGATGACGCGGCCATGTTTGTCTTTTACTGACACATAGCTGGCTTCCAGCCAGACCGGATGGCTGTCTTTGCCCAGGCGCAGGTATTTACCACTAAAGCTCTTGCCGCTGGCAAGGCGCAGCCAGAACTGGCGGTACTCGGCTGAGTTCACCATTGATGGCGGGCAAAACATACTGTGGTGACGACCCACAATCTCTTTCGCGTCGTAACCCATCTTGCTCAGAAACAGGGCATTTGCGCGAAGAATGATGCCATCTGGGGTAAATTCGATGATCGGAACCGCATCGTCCAGTGCTCTGAGCGAATCGGCGGCGTGTTTATGCTGGTGTTTAGGAAAAACAGAAAATAGTTTTTTTAATATTGTCATTTTTATACTGCCATATTGAGTGGTCTGGATGAGTTATCGGCAGGATAAAGAACGGGCTTGAGACAATGGCGGATAAACAAGCAACAGATTGTGACAAGGTTAAGGGCTGAATACCGGACGCAGCGCTGCCTGATGACCGCGTTAAAAGGGGAAAACTGTCATTGTGCTGAGAAACATGTGCACTTCAGGTCAATCGCGCTATCGGCGAAAGAAGACGTTCTCATCGTCCGCGATAAAAGCCCAAAAAAAAAGCTGCCATCAGGCAGCTCTTTCGCTTTGCTCAACATAACGCTGTTATTTATACAGCTCAGCAGTCATGTGAACACGATCGTTGGTATTGGCTTCGATGATTTTATACTGTGCGCCCTGCTGCTCAGCCTGGGCAGCAATTTTCGCTTCTGTGCCATCGAGCGTTGAACCGGTGGCGGTAACGGTTTGCGCAAAAGCGGAAGCTGACATCAGTGAGAGCGCAGCAACGGCGGCAAGTGAAAGTGTTTTCATGGTTTTCATAATCCTGTTCCTTATCTTGTAAGCGGGAAAGCGGTTCGCTTTCGATGGGGATAATGATAACCAATGTTATTAATACATAGTTAACAATAAGTGCCGTTATTGTGATCATGCTATCTATTGCACTGATAGCGCTTTGCTGCTTTGGGTTCTGCCGGATTGACTGAAGAACATGGGTAATGGTTGCCATAGCAGGTTTTAGAAAGCGGATGAGGGATGAGTTGCTTGTCATGGAGGCTTTGAGAAGGCGGTTAGCCGGGCACACTCAACGCAAAACAATTGATTGCGTGGTGCATTTAAAACGGGCGACACAACAAAAGCCGCCCGGGGGATCCGTCAGGCGGTGGTGTTGATATTGCGCCCTACCGCCGGGTTAGCAGGAAGCGCGGTGACGCCTTCAACCAATGTCGTGATGGTATCTGCCTGTTGGTTCAGGGTTTTCTTTAACAGCGTCGCATTGGCTTCACCACGTGCCTGCCATTGCTCCAACCCTGCAGACAGCGTTGTGAGTTGCTGAATATCCATGCAGTTGCTCCTTATGTTGACTGAGCCCCGAATGGGGGTCACATAATACCGGCGACGGATTTCGCCAGTTGCGCATAAAGTATCGGCTTGAGGCGCTAATACTTTAAGGTGTCTGCCGGATCGGAGTGTAAAGGGGAAAGGCAGCACGAGGTATCTCCCGTACACTATTGAGTAAACTCACATGACTACTGAGTTCAATATTTCCATGCATACCGAAGCTGAGCATTTACTCACAGGTTAATCCTCTGAATGAAGATAAGAAATAATTTTTTATTTCAATCACCATAGCCATGCTAAAAATACACTTATTTTAAGACATTTGATAATGTGTAAATTCAACAAAAAAACCTCTCTATAGATAAGTTCAAACGCCAGAAACCTATCATTAGAGGAGAATCAATAGATCTCTCCCCACATCTGTTTAACCCCCGTTTATATTTTATTATGTCATGGTGCCAACGATGATAACCGCTATCGTCAACAATCGTAATGAGACCAATGACTCTCAAAGCAGATTTTAGTGAGTAATCACTTAATAAATTCGCTTACATTCGACGACTTAATCAAGTCAATAAGGATAACATGGCCTGGTGTAATCTGGTGCTTATGGCGACAGTCGTTACTGCACATTTACGTGCGCTGCGCCTATGAGGAGCACCGATGAGGAATGCATATATTAAACAATTGGGTATAGATCTTTTCCAGGTAACGGGAGCTTGTGAAGTTTATTTTCAAATCAATGAAGTAAAACTGAGATTACCGCAAATTAATTTACCAAAGAAAACTGCATTTCATGAGTAAATCTACAACCGGGCGCCTAATAAGATTCGCGATCTTAGGGAAAAACGCCGACAATTAATCAGCGTATTTCTCTTTAGCCAGACCAAGATAGAATTGTAACACTCACACCCTTAACTCTTCATTCTGGACGTGAAATAACGAGCTAGTACAGATATTTTATCATGACTTACCTCATTTAGGCGGTATTAAATTCTACGAAGCTTCATAATTTTTTCACTTGTTTAATCAGATAATTCTATTTTATTCTGGAACTGATTTTCAGGGTTTTTTAATAAAAAAACAGGGTGATAAAAATGATAAAGAGTGTTTTTGCAGTGATGATGGCAGGGGTTGCAGTAGGTGTTCAGGCCGAAGAAACGTCATTTACACCTAATCTCTCCGCTGAGAGTCTTAGTGTATCTGCCTCAACAGGTATGCTGGGTGGAAAAGCTGGGGAGCTTGTTTACGACCCCGATACGGGTCGTAAAATCAGTCAACTGGACTGGAAGATCAAAAATGTGGCTATTTTGAAGGGCGACATTTCCTGGGATGCATACTCGTTCCTGACGCTTAATGCACGGGGATGGACTTCGCTTGCCACTGGTTCGGGTCGTCTGGACGATTACGACTGGCAAGACAGTAATCAAGGGAACTGGACCGATCATTCTTCACATCCTTATACGCGCATGAATCATGCTAATGAGTATGACCTCAATCTGAAAGGGTGGTTCCTACAGGGAGATAACTATCGAGTAGGCGCCGTAGCTGGCTATCAGGAGACCCGTTTCAGTTGGACTGCTATTGGCGGCTCATTTGATTACAACAATGGTACTCTGGTCGGTGATTTTCCACGCGATCAAACTGGCATCGGTTACAGTCAGCGCTTTTCAATGCCGTATGTAGGACTGACTGGGCGCTACAGAATAAATAACTTTGAATTCGGTACTCTGCTTAAATTCAGCGACTGGGTTAACGCCCATGATAATGACGAACATTATGTTCGCCAGTTAACGTTCCGTGAAAAAACATCAAGTTCGCGTTACTACGGTGCCTCCATTGACGCAGGTTATTACGTTACGCCGAATGCCAAAGTGTTTGCTGAATTTACCTACAGTAAATACGAAGAAGGCAAAGGGAGCACACAAATTTTTGATAACGTCAGCGGCCAGTCAGGGACTATTGACGGCGATGCGGCAGGTATTGCTAACCATAACTACACTGTGACAGCAGGCTTGCAGTATCGGTTCTGATCATGTTCGGACATTCACAGGCGAAGCGCTGTTTCGCCTGATTTTACCCTGTTCAGCTCCGGCCTTTATCAATTGCGAACTTCTTGTCCCATCCACCATTAAACAAATATCGGTTCAAAACTCACCGGAAAATTCAGCGAATTTGCGATAAAACAGGCTTCGTGGGCGTGATGATGCAGTGCTTCGGCTCGGGCTACATCATCTTTATTACGCAGCGCCACTCTGGGTTTTAGCGTAATGCGGGTAAAATGGCCACGATCCCCTTCGACCATGGTGCCTTCAGCTGAATCCTCATAAGCGTCAATAATAATGCCGGCATCGGCGCAAAGATGCAGATACCACAGCTTATGGCAGGCCGATACTGACGCCAGCAAGAGCTCCTCTGGATTCCAGCGCGCGGCATCACCACGAAATGCCGGATCGGCACTAAGTGCGACCGTGGCTTTACCTTCACCGGACAGTTCGCCGTTTCGGTCATAAGCCGTGTAAGACTGCGTTCCGGCGCCGCGATTACCCGTCCAGCGCACGTTGACCTGATAATGATGCTCCCGTGTTGCCATTCGAGGCTCCTGTGAAAAGTGGTTATCGCTATTTGCGTTTATGGGCAACGGCCAGCATCGTGCGGCCCAGTTGGCGTTCGGCCTGGGCATAGTCACGCTGCGCGACGACAACGAACAGCGCGTCCAGGATATTTAACTGCGCGATGCGCGCAGCCGCGTTTTCACCGGTCAGCGGCGAGCCCTGGGCGGTCGAGCAGATAACGGTATCGGCAAGGTTAGCCAGTGGTGAACCAATGGAATTAGTAATGGCAATGACCGGGACGCCTTGCAGCTGCGCGGCCTTCACCGCTTCGATAATGTCTTTAGTGCGGCCGGAATGTGAAATGGCGACAACCACATCCTGTTCGTTCAGTAACGCAGCCGACATCAACATCATATGCGGATCGTCGTAGGCGGCCGACCGCGTGCCGATGCGCAAAAACTTATGCACCGCATCCCGCGCGATTTGCGCCGAGCCGCCGAAGCCGTAGAAGTCTCGCTGGCGGGCGTTTGCCAGCAGATCTGCGGCTTTTTCAAAGGCCGCCATATCCAGGATAGCCAGTGTTTCTTCAATAGCCTGAACAGAGGTGCGAAAGACCTTACTGACGATCTCACGCGTGGTATCGCTGGGAGAAAGCTCCTGATGCATTTCGGTGATGGGCAGGCGGTTATACAGGGCTGCTTTTATGCGTAACTCTTTGAAACCCTTGAAACCCAGCTTCTTTGCTGTCTTCACCACCATCGCCTCTGACATTTCGCAACGGCTGGCAATGGCTTTGATAGAGACATTCTCATCAAAATCGCTTGATAACACGGCGTGAACCAACCGGGCTTCAAGAGAAGTTAATGAGGCGATCATTAGTCGTAACCGGGGACCTATAGCACTGACATCATCAGCTCGATTACTCATGACATACCTTGTTGGATGATTATTTTTTAAATCTATCATGTCATGAGGTCCGATCGCCACGCCGCCCCATGGTCGGCATGGCGATGCATCAACAGGGTTTACAAAACTTACGCCTTTCGTGTGACAGCAGGCGCTTTATTGCGGAGCTTCCGCCGCTCAGAGAGCCACTCTTTAAGCACAACACCGCCCGATGCCACTATCAAAATCGCGCCCCACAACGCGAGCGTGATGAACTGGCTAAGATCGAGCAGAATCGAGGCGGTAGACACCAACTGCAGAATCAGCAGCGACAGAATCACGCCGCTGACCCGGCCAAATCCACCCAGCGGATCGACCCCGCCCAGTACCGCAGCCAGAATAGCGACCAGCAGGTAGCTTTCACCGTAGGCCGCATTCGCCGAATCGAAACGCGCCATCATGATAATGCCCGCGATACCGGCAAATAAGCCCGAGATCAGATAAACCCATACCAGGCTTTTGCGCGTGTTAATGCCGGAATAATGGGCCGCTCTTTCATTGGAGCCGATCATGGCAATCGATTTGCCCAGTGGGGTTTTATTGACGAAAATGCTTAACGGAATAATCGCCAGTGCAAAAATGATGAGTGCAAAAGGGATGCCAAACACCGTACCGTTGCCGATAAACACAATCGGCGCCGGAAAGCCGGAAATCACATCGCCATGGCTGAATCCGATGGCAATGCCCTTCACCGCCGTCATCGTGCCCAGCGTCGCCAGCATCGGCGGCACGCGCAGGTAGGCCACCAGCACGCCATTCAGCAAACCCACCAGCGCTGACAACACAAGGCCCAGCAGCAGTGCGCCAATTTGTAGCAGATCCCCTGATGCCCCCTGCATTTCAGGCATGAAGGTGGTCAAGGTGTAGGCGACCGTTAACGCGCACAAGTTGGCGGTGGCGATGATCGAAAGATCGATACCGCCGGAAAGCATAGGAATCATCATGGCGAGTGCAAGAAATCCCAGTTCCGGCAGCTGGAAGCCCATCGATCGCAAACCTGCCGCCGCAAACAGTTTGTCGCCTTCAAGCAGCCCAAGACCGATCACCATAACTATCAGAATAAACAGCAGCCGGACGTTGGTGGTTCCCAGCCGTTTTTCCACCTGCTCCAACACGTTGCCAGTCTGCTTCATGATACTGCTCCTTCATCGACGAGCTTGTTCTGTTTGCGGGTTTCTCTGGCCATCATGATCATAGCGGCGATGATCACCAGGCCGGTGCTGAACAACGACCAGTAAGATGAAACACCCAGCAGGATCAGGCCATTCTGCATCACTGCAATCAGCACCACGCCCAGGACGGTGCCCAGAACGGTTCCCTTACCGCCGGTCAGGCTGGCACCGCCGATGACCACCGCCGCCACCACGTCCAGTTCCCTGCCAACCAGTGCCGTCGGGGAAACCGACTGGGCAAGTTGTGCCTGAACCAGCGACGCCAGACCGGCCAGCGCCCCCATGTAGCCATAAACCAGCATATTCAGTTTGAACACGTTGAAGCCTACGCGTTGCGCGGCATCCGGGTTGCCACCGGTGGCATAGATTTGTCGGCCGGTGTTACTTCGGTTGAGCAGCAGCCACGTCAACACAAACGCCAGAACCAGAGCGATAATCTGGAAGTTCAGCGCATAGGTAGCCCCTTGCGCATCGGTATAGAACACCAGTTCAAACCCGGCGTTAAACCAGTCCGGCAGCATGAAAATGTCCTGGCCGCTGGTCACCGTCAGCAGAATGCCGAAGAAAACGTTTAGCGTTGCAATAGTGATAATCAGCGCGGAGGTCCGCAGCACGTTAACCAGCACGCCATTGATAAAACCCAGTACGATGCCCAAGCCGATAGCAACGGCAAAAATGCCCACCCAGCCCAGCCCCATATTGTTCGCTAAGGACAGGGCGACATACTGGGTAATGGAGGCGGTGGCCGCAAAAGAGAGATCGATGCCGCCGGTAATAATCACCACCAGCAGGCCCGCAGCCATGATGCCAATAAAGGCTGTTGCGCCTGAAACGTCCAGGAGGTTTTGTAAGGTTGCGAACTCCGTGGTGAATACGGTCAGGAACACAATCATCAGGGTCATTACCGCCAGCAGGCGGCATTCGTGGGTGTGAATAAAACGCGGGAGGAAATCACGCATTTACTGCCTCCTTTAATTCTTCTTCGCTGCAGCGGCCAGGGAAGTATTCCCCATTAAGCCTGCCGCCGCGCATCACTAACACCCGATCGCTGTGATAATAAATCTCGGGAATCTCATCGGAAATCATGATGATGGCGATACCGCTGGCGGCCAGTTTCCGCACGATGGCGTAAATACCGTCTTTGGCATGAATATCGACGCCCACGGTAGGGCTGTCCAGGATCAGCAGTTTGGGTTGCGTCGCCAGCCATTTTGCCAGCACCACCCGCTGCTGGTTGCCGCCTGACAGGGTTTTGACTTTGTTGTCGGGATTACCGGCTTTGATAGACAGGGAGGCAATCGCGTCGTTGACCGTTTGCTCATACAGATCGTCACGAATGAGTCCGGCTTTGTTCACCAGCTTCTCCACTACAGAAAGCGTAATGTTAGCGCTAATGGACTGCTCCAGTACCAGGCCCAGTCCCAGACGATCTTCTGACAGATAGGCAATGCCGTGTTCAATAGCATCGCGGTTAGATCGCATTTGTACGGCATGACCGTGGAGTTTTATTTCGCCCTGATGTGGGCGCGTCAGACCAAACAGGCTCAGCGCTAATTCGGTGCGTCCCGACCCCAACAGGCCGGTGAGACCGAGAATTTCGCCACGCCGGATATCAAACGAAATATCCCGATACTCACCTTTACGGGACAAGTTGCTGACTTCGAGCACCGTTTCGGTTTGCGGTCTGTCTTTGGCAACGGATTCATAATGGAACTCTTTACCCGTCATCAGCGTGGCCAGTTTACGGTCTGACATCTCACGGGCATCAAAGGTGCCCAGCTTCACGCCATCGCGCATCACGGTCACGCGATCGGCAATTTCCAGCACTTCATCCAGACGATGGCTGACAAAAACAATCGTGATGCCGCGCTGTTTAAGCTGCAGGGTGAGCTTCAGTAAGGCGTCCACTTCATGGCGCGTCAGGGAGGATGTGGGTTCATCCATAATCACCAGCCGGGCATTCGCCGCCATCGCCCGGCAAATTGCCACCAGTTGACGCTGAGCAATAGAGATATCAGCCACTTTGTCATTCAGGTCGAGCGAAACGCCAATGCGCGTAACCGCTTCGGCCGCTATCTCATAAATCTTTTTCCAGTTAACCCGTTTAAAGCGGCCGGTATGCTGACCGATGGCAATGTTCTCCGCCACGGTTAAATTAGGGAACAGAGACAGGTCCTGATAGATCACCTGCACGCCCAGACGGGTACTTTCTACTGGCGTTAGCGGCGAAACCTCATTTCCGCTAATCGTAATACGGCCACCCGGCTCGGGCTGATGTACGCCAGACATCACTTTGATCAACGTCGACTTACCGCAGCCATTCTGTCCGCACAGACAATGTACCTCGCCCTCTTCAAGCGTGAGGCTGACATCTGAAAGTGCATGCACGCCGCCGAATATTTTCGATATGCCATCGAGTTGTAAAAATGCAGGCATAGCACTATCCCTTACCTAATCAGAATACGGGGAACTGGCCGGGTTCTGTTGAACCTGGCCAGCATCAGCATTGATGGTGAGAATTACAGACCGAGTTTGACGAGATCGTTAACGTTGGCTTTGGTGATCTGAAGGATGCGGTCCACCATGATCACCTTGTTTTGGTTATCCACAGTGGCTTCCCCCAAACCCGGAATGGTCATGCCGGTTTTGAATTCCGCATTATCCAGCGCGAGGCGGGCCACATCCGTCATGGCCAGCCCGGCTTCTTTCGGACTCCACAGGAAACCTTCGCGAATCACACCAGACATAATGTATGCCCGCGCCTGGGAGGGAATAGTGGTCCCCACCAGGGCGATTTTTTTCTCCAGATGACGTTTTTTCAGCACGTTACCTGCACCGATCGGACCGTTCGAGCCCATCGACATAATGCCCGTCACGTTCGGATGTGCTTTCAGGATATCCTGCGTAACCCGCTCGGATTCATCGATAAAGTCCGCGCCAGGAAAGCGGTCGGCGGCCAGTTTCATATTCGGGTAGTGCTCTTTTTGGTAGGCGATAGCGGCATCGGCCCACTGATTGTGACCCGTGGTCGTCAATGTGCCGACCAGCACGACGTATTCCCCTTTTTCACCCATCTCGCGCGCCAGGGCTTTCATCTGTGCTTCGCCGTAAGCTTTCGCGCTCATGAGCTCCACATCCCAGGTTTTGCCTTCCTGGTTTGGACCTTCCTGGGTGATCACCATGATGCCCGCATCACGCGCACGCTTCACGACCTGCGCTGTGACTTTGGTATCCAACGGAACCAAACCAATCACATCAACTTTTTTGGCAATTAAATCTTCAATCAGCTTCACCTGCTGCGCAGGATCGGCTCGCGTGGGTCCCACCATTGAGGTTTTAAGATTGTTTTTTTCGCCGCCCTCTTTTAATCCCTGATTAAGGATATTGAACCAGGGCACACCGGCTTCTTTCACCACGGTCACCATGGTTTTGGTTTCGGAGGCCAGTGCGGACATGGGAAAGGCTAAACTTACTGAGACGGATAACAGCGTAGAGATGCTTAACAGTTTAATTATATTGCGGCGATTCATTTTGCTACCCCTGGTTATCATTAACATGATGAAATCTTCTCTTGTCAGAAATTGATATAAAGCGTCCGCTGCCAGCAATGACGACAGCAAATAAATAATCAACCCTGAAAAGTGGGTATTCGTAGTAATAAAAAGAGAAAATAAACCTTTCTACCGGTTAAGGGTTTTTCCCGTTTTCCAAAACAAACCGCATAATTGTCCTGGTACACTCAAGAATTTACTTAAATGAACAATAAAGTAAATTACCTGCCACCAATAAAGATTCCTTCTTTGATAAAGCTCACACATTTCATTAACAAAATCGCGGCAGCGATCAAACTGAATCCTGGATCTGGGCTTCTTCATGCTGGCTTTCCTGCGCGTTAAGGTAGCCGAGCGTGATGCTGAAGCAGGCCCGTTCCCCTCCGGCCAGTGACCGCACATTCCCGGCACGCTTTTCTGCCAGATAACCTTCAACGCCGCAGGTCGCCGGCATCGCGAAGGCGCACACCTTCTGCATGTTATTCGCCAGAATCCAGCGCGTCAGAAACGGGAAGTGTTCCGGGTTATAGTTCACCGTAAAGGCATCACCTTCCGGCCGCCTGAGCATGACATGGACCTGACCATCCTCGGCTTTACGCAGATTTTTGATGTAGAAAACCAGTTCGGGATCGGGCTGCAACTCAGCGTTAAGCACTTCGGTGCTGGCGGGATCGTGCCTGAGTTGCTCAAGCCTTGCCAGATAGGCATCATTCGCTTTCACGATGGCCGGTACTGACGAACGGATCACCGTGTCGGCCGCCGTAAAGGCCGCAGGCTGAATGATGCGAGCGCCTTCGACATAGGCAAAGTTAGCATGGCACATGTACATCAGATCCATGGGATTGCGCGACAGGTTCTCTACCTCCATGCACACTTCAAAGGTCGCGCTGTCCGGACGGATAACCACCCGCGGCTGGGCCAGATAATGGTCACCAAATCCCATCAGGTATTCACGCTCACTCACCAGCGCCAGCCACGGCCCCTGCGCATCCTCGCCCGTTTCAATACGTGCCCGCTGCATAGGTGCAACAGGCATTTCACCGTGCAGAGCGTGCGTGTCTTCCGCTGTGGGGTTACCGTTGCGCAGCAGCCCTGAGTGATACATAAAGCAGCCGTAGGTGCCGACAATATCGCTGGCAGGACGTGGCTCGGTAAAACGGCTTTGCATTGTCAGGTCAACGCCATCAAACATGGCCTGCCAGATCATCTGACCAAAATAAGGAAGCACCACCAGATGACCTCGGGCGTTTTTCAGCCGCACGGCTTCGATTCCTGATTCATAGGTAAATAACGTCGCGCTGCACCCCGCTGCCTTGACGATCTCTACGGGTTGGGTATGGAAAAATGCCTTCTGGAGCTGGAAGGTGGTCGGTAACAGTGTGTGTTGCATAACTGGCCTCAAAATTTACTGATTATTGTTTTTTAGTAAACCCATCCATCTTGTGATCGCGCACAGTTTATTTCAATGGGGGTTTTTCTATTTTCGGAATGTCAGCCGCTGGAGAAGCCTTCCTGCGCCGTTGAAAACAGAGGGAAAATGAATAAGGGTCGTAATGAATCTTAATACTATAATATTGAGATATTTATCACAGATTATTTTTATTATTGGCAGATGCCAATAATAAGGGGAGAGGGGTTATTAATCTCTGCCCTTATTATTTTAATAAGGGCAGTCTCCTGTGCGATTGGGAAGGTGCTGAGAGGTCGGTTTTCAGAACCTGACGTTGTAGCGAACAACATCATCAACCTAGGCTAGCTTGTCGTAGAGTTTACGCGCGGGGTTATTTTCATTTGTCACCCAGTACACCTTTGCCCAGCCCGCCTCACGGGCTTCATCGCAGACCCGCGTGATGAGCGCTTTTCCCGCTCCCACGCCACGCGCATTTTCTTCAACGAAGAGATCTTCCAGATAGCATACGGGCTGTGTAAACCATGTGCCTTCATGTATCACGCAGACCACGAAGCCCGTCACCTTGCCATCAAATTCGGCCAGCCAACACATTAACGCTGATTCGGGCGACTGTATTCTCTGCCAGGTAGATAACGTGACGGCATCGTCCAGGTTCTGTCCGTAAAAATGCAGATAACCTTTCCAGAGGGTTAGCCAGGCAGAGTAATCCTCTGGTATGGCTTTGCGGACCTTGAGCATTGGAAATTCCTTTTGGTTAAAACAACAACTAAGCGATGACAATGCGGGTGAGCTTTACCCGACTCTTGCAGGCACATTGGTGCACTATCAGTAATGATAACGACAGGTGCTATCAGCAGGGCATCTTCACTAAGAGCATCGTCAAGCCGATGCGCAGAAGTGAGACGGTGTGACCAAAAAACTAAGACGATATTTTCGCGCTGGCGGTTTTCCTGTCCTTTTGAAAGGGAGTCAGCTGGCACCCTTGGTGAGCGTTTTTTTACTGTGCCTTTGTCCGTTTCTTGCCATCCAGCTTCAGTAGAATACGCGAGTGTTGCTCGTGAAAAGGTCGAATGATGCGGTTAACCTTATTGCCTCATGCAGCGATCCAGGCAAGCGTTAAGCATCTATATCACCTCACCATTCTCCTGCCGGTACTCCTTCGGCGTAGTGGCATAGCTTTTTTTAAACACGGAGTAGAAATACTGGAGCGACGGGTAGCCGCACATCTGGGAGATCTCATTGATGCTCAGCGACGAGCCCGCCAGCAGCTCCCTTGCCTTCTCCAGCTTCTCACGGTGGATCATGGCATGAATCGTGTCGCCGGTTTCATCCCGGAAACGCTTCTCCAGGTTTGAGCGCGACATGCCAATCGCATCCAGCACCTGCTCTACCTTAATGCCCTTGCAGGCGTTGAAGCGGATAAAGTGCATCGCCTGGATCACGGCGGGATCGTGCAGTGAGCGAAAGTCCGTAGAGCGGCGGGCAATGACTTTTACCGGCGGTACTAAGATACGCTGCAGAGGCAGGGTTTGCTTATCCAGCAGGCGATGCAGCAGTTTGGCGGCCTGGTAACCCATCTGGCGCGAGCCCTGAACCACGGAGGACAGCGCTACCCGCGACAGGTAACGCGTCAGCTCTTCGTTATCAATACCAATCACGCACAGCTTCTCCGGCACCGGAATCTTCAGGTATTCGCAGGCCTGCAGCAGATGACGCGCGCGGGCGTCGGTGACGGCAATAATGCCGGTATGGGGAGGAAGCGTTTGCAGCCAGTCGGCCAGGCGGTTTTGTGCATGCTGCCAGTTCTCAGAGGCAGTCTCCATGCCCTGATAGACGACGCCCATGTAACGTTCGCGCATCACCATTTTACGAAACGCCAGTTCGCGCTCCTGCGCCCAGCGTTTGCCGCTGGAAGCCGGTAAACCGTAAAAGGCGAAACGGTTGATGCCGCGCGCTTTCAGGTGCAGAAAGGCACTTTCCACCAGCGCACTGTTGTCGGTGGCGATGTAGTGTACTGGCGGATAATCCTCTTCACGGTGATAAGAGCCGCCTACGCCGACAATTGGCACTGCCACGTCCGCCAGCGAACGCTCAATGGCACTGTCGTCATAATCTGCGATGACGCCGTCGCCCAGCCATTCATGGATATTCTCAATGCGGCAGCGGAAGTCCTCCTCAATGAAAATATCCCAGTTGGTCTGCGAAGCCTGTAAATACTCGCCAACGCCTTCTACCACCTGACGATCGTAAACCTTGTTGGCGTTAAACAGCAGGGTAATGCGGTATCGTTTTTCATGCATAGTGGCACATCCCTTTAACTCCCAGCGCATTGCATAGCACAGCCGGATGCGCCACAGAAATGGTTTGCGCCACAGTGTGATCGTTCACACGATTACATGCGGCGGCGCGTTGCAGTGTCCATCCACACGGCCAGCAGCAAAATCGCACCTTTAACGATGTACTGCCAGAAGGTCGGCACATCCATCATACTCATGCCGTTGTCCAGCGAGGCCATAATAAACGCGCCCATCACCGCGCCCGCGACGGAACCGACTCCGCCGGCCAGGCTGGTACCACCAATAACGCAGGCCGCGATCGCATCCAGCTCGGCGATATTCCCGGCGGAAGGCGAACCGGCCCCCAAGCGCGAACTGAGGATTAGCCCGGCAATCGCCACCATCAGGCCGTTGATGGCAAATACCGCCAGCTTGGTGCGCGCCACGTTAATGCCGGAGAGCCGCGCGGCATCAATGTTGCCGCCAATAGCATAGATACGCCGCCCGAAGGCGGTGCGGGTGGCCATAAACATCCCCACCAGCATGAGCAATGCCAGCAGCAGGACCGGTGTCGGTACGCCGCGATAATCATTCAGCAGCCAGATCGCACCCAGTACCAGAACGGCGGTAATGGCCTGCCGCGCTACGGTGCCGGTGGCGGCTGGCTGAGCCAGACCCAGTTGCTGACGGCGCAGCCGCAGCCGCCACTGCCACAGAATAAACAGCGCCAGGCCCGCAAAGCCAAAGCCAAAACCGATACCGCCGGGCAGATAGCTTTGACCGATCTGCGACATCGCCGGGCTTGTCGGTGCCACGGTAGTGCCATCGGTGATGCCCACCAGAATGCCGCGAAACGCCAGCATACCGGCCAGGGTAACGATAAATGAAGGGACCTTGCGATAAGCTATCCACCAACCGTTCCAGGTGCCGAGCAACAGCCCCAGCACCAGCGTGACCACGATAGTCAGCGGCAGCGGCCAGCCCAGCCAGACATCGAAGATTGCCGCCGCGCCGCCCAGCAGGCCCATCATGGATCCAACAGACAGATCGATCTCGGCGGAAATAATCACAAACACCATGCCCACGGCCAAAATGCCGGTGATCGCCGTCTGGCGCAGCAGGTTAGAGACGTTGCGCGGACTGAGCCAGGCGCCGTCGGTGGTCCAGGTAAAGAACAGGGCAATCAAGACAATCGCCCCCAGCATCACCAGCACCTGCAGGTTACGCAGGCCGAGCTTGCTGGATACGTGCTTGTTAGCCGGTGCCGCTACGGCAGGTTTACTCTCGCTGTTAAGCATAATGTTCACTCCGCAGGGCGGCTTCCATCACCTGCTCCTGAGTCAGATTGTCGTTAATCAGATCGGCTTTGATTTGCCCTTCATGCATAACCAGAATGCGATCGCTCAGGCCCAGCACTTCAGGCAGCTCAGACGAAATCACAATCACCGAGATGCCCTGCTTTACCAGGGCGTTGATCAGCACATAGATCTCCTGGCGCGCCCCAACATCAATGCCGCGCGTCGGCTCGTCCAGAATCAGGATTTTCGGGTTGAGCAGCAGGCACTTCGCCAGAATCGCTTTTTGCTGATTACCGCCGCTGAGGCGACCAATCGGCAGCTCAGGCGAAGAGGTTTTCACCCGCAGTCGTGCAATGGCGGCGTTGATGGCGCGCAGCTCTTCGGCCTCATCAAGGGTGGAAAGCCGATGACTGAACTGGTCCAGCGCGGCCAGCGTGATGTTTTTGCCTACGCCCATCAGCGGCACGATGCCGTCTTTTTTACGATCTTCCGGCACCATGGCAATGCCGTGCGCGATGGCGTGCTGGCAGTCGCGAATCGTGACTTTTTGGCCATTGATCGCGATGTCGCCCTGCCAGCGTCCCGGCCAGACGCCAAACAGGCACTGCACGGTTTCGGTTCGGCCTGCACCGACTAATCCGGCGATGCCGAGAATTTCGCCCTTTCGCAGGGTGAAGGAGACGTTATTCACCCGCTTCACATGACGGTTAACCGGATGCCAGGCTGTCAGGTTATCGACCTGCAATACCGTGTCGCCAATGTCGTGAGGCGAATGAGGATAAAGCGCCGTGAGTTCGCGTCCGACCATCATGGTGATGATGTCATCTTCACTCAGGCCTGCCGCTGGCCGGGTGGCGATGTGCTGACCATCGCGAATGACACAGATCGTGTCCGAGATAGCCTTCACTTCGTTGAGCTTGTGCGAGATATACACGCAGGCAATGCCGTGTTCGCGCAGGTTCTGGATGATGCTGAGCAGCACTGTCGTCTCCTGCTCGGTCAGCGATGAGGTGGGTTCATCCAGGATCAGTAAGCGCACCTGTTTGTTAAGGGCACGGGCAATCTCCACCAGCTGTTGTTGCCCCAGGCCAAGCTCACCCACGCGCGTATCCGGCGAGACGTTGAGTTTGACGCGCTTCAGCAGCTGCTGGCAGCGCAGCGTCATGGTTTCATCATCCACCATGCCAAAACGCCCCAGCTCTGCGCCGAGAAAGATGTTCTCCATCACCGTGAGCTGCCGTACCAGCGCCAGCTCCTGATGGATGATGACAATGCCTTTGCGTTCGGTATCGCGGATGGTTTGCGCCTGAATATCCTCCCCGGCAAAGCGAATCTGCCCATCGAAATCCCCGTGCGGATAGAGCCCGCACAGGATTTTCATCAGCGTCGATTTGCCAGAGCCGTTTTCACCGCACAGCGACAGCACTTCACCGGCATCCAGCTGCAGGCTGACGTTATCCAGCGCCTTCACCGCGCCAAAGCGCTTGGTGATGTTCTTCATTTCCGTGACCCAGCTTTCTTGTACAAAGTTGGCATTATAAGAAAGCATTGCTTATCAATTTGTTGCAACGAACAGGTCACTATCAGTCAAAATAAAATCATTATTTGA